>WLWD01001204.1_pt1 | contig 136344 bp, 99 predicted proteins | sample 6712731 | NCBI WGS metagenome assembly WLWD01 (sample SAMN12718690, study PRJNA576275) | sponge metagenome | isolation source: marine sponge | host: Mycale hentscheli | place: New Zealand: South Island, Marlborough, Capsize Point | collected 2014-11-01
AATGGGCGTGGCTTTGACTTGAAGGGGGGCAATTATTAATTATTATATTCATTTGTAATGTCAACTTGGATGTATTTTGACTAAGGAGTGCCCAGATTTTACTACGCACAGCAACAATACCAAGTTAATCTTATTTCAATGCCTAAAATTGTCTATTTTTTTGCCTACAACATTTTCCCCATTCTTAACTACTGTCCCATTGTTATTTGTTTAATACACATCAATTTAGGTGTACTAAAATGGAAACTAATTCCTGGAAAAAAATTATCAAGTGCACACTGTCTTAAGAACTAATTTGAAGGCTTTGATGGACACTGACCACATCTTCCAATGCAGCTGCTTGAAGATTCTTATTAATGCTTCTCAGAGGTGCCTGACTTAGCTATTGACAGGATATATACTCATGCCATTGGTATGGATATCAGAAAATACTGCAAGCGTGCACAGCAACAGAACGTATCGTTAAAGTCCTCCTCTGCTGGTAAAGATGTATTACATCTAGGTGTTATTACTTCTGGTGGTGTAGGTGCTACTCCTTCTGGTGGTGTAGGTGCTACTGCTTCTGGTGGTGTAGGTGCTACTCCTTCTGGTGGTGTAGGTGCTACTGCTTCTGGTGGTGTAGGTGCTACTCCTTCTGGTGGTGTAGGTGCTACTGCTTCTGGTGGTGTAGGTGCTACTGCTTCTGGTGGTGTAGGTGCTACTGCTTCTGGTGGTGTAGGTGCTACTGCTTCTGGTGGTGTAGGTGCTACTGCTTCTGGTGGTGTAGGTGCTACTCCTTCTGGTGGCGTAGGTGCTACTCCTTCTGGTGGTGTAGGTGCTACTGTTTCTGGTGGTGTAGGTGCTACTGCTTCTGGTGGTGTAGGTGCTACTGCTTCTGGTGGTGTAGGTGCTACTCCTTCTGGTGGCGTAGGTGCTACTCCTTCAGGTGGTGTAGGTGCTACTCCTTCTGGTGGTGTAGGTGCCACTCCTTCTGGTGGTGTAACTGCTACAAACATGGATGAAATGGGTCCAAGTAAAAGGGTATGTAACGCTGACATAAGGAGATACAACAAAAAATGGGAGCACACTTATCAGTGGCTACTATATGACTAGGATATCGATGGTGCGTTTTGTAGCATATGTCAGAAGTGGGCACAACATTCCTCTACAACCAAAGGTTCAGGTGGTGTTTGGGTAGATAAACCTTTCAAGAATTGGAAGAAAGCGCTTGAAAAAATGAAGGCCCATGGTGCAAGCAAAGTTCATTTAGACAGCTGTCAAGCCTCCCTACTCTCTCATCAAGCCAAGAAGCATGGTACAGTAGCTCAGCAATTGCTAGAAATTAGCGAGACACAACGGTCCAAGAACAGAGAAGCTATCAATACTTTCATACGGTGTGCACATTATCTTGCTCGTCACCATATAGCACACACAACCAATTATGATGATTTGGTTGGTCTGATGGTGAGTTGTGGTGCTCCATCACTTTCAGAGTTTCTGAAGGATGCTGCTGATAATGCTACCTATCGCTCTACTTCAGCTGTGATTGGCTTTATTGAAGCAATTAGTGTATGGGTTGAAGAGCAGTTACTCAGTAGGCTCCAACAGGCTCCTTATTATGCCTTGATGGCTGATGAGTGCACTGATGTGGTGACAGTGGAAGAGATGTCTATTTATTGCCGTTGGATAGAAAATGGGTTGCCAGTAGAGACTTTATAGATATAGTTCCACTGAAGGGCACTGATGCTGAGAGCATTTATTCTGCTTTGGTTTCAACTTTGAAACAAAAAAAATATCCAGTTGTCTTCAATGATTGGCATGGGGTTTGATGGCGCTGCTCTTTTTTCTGGAAAGAATACTGGAGTTCAGGCCAGGCTAAAGCAGCATGCTCCACATGCACTTTATGTTCATTGCCGTGCTCATCAACTTCAGTTAGCTTGCATTCAAGCTGCGAAAGCCACAAAAGGTATTGATCACGTTTATGCCACACTAACCTCACTGTGGAGTTTTTTTCACCACTCTCCAAAGTGTGCACAAACCTTCAGACACACGCTGGTTATCCCATGAGCGATGCGTAAAAGCAGTGAAAAAGAGTTACAGTGCAATTGTGCTGGCTTTAAATAGCATCTACAATGATAGTCACCGACCAGAAGCACTAGGTCTGGTTAAAATACTATCTAAGCCATCTACTATTTATGCCATTTTTCTGCTTGACGAAGTTCTACCACAGACTGCAGGACTGAGTAGAGTACTGCAATCTGTGTGTCTTGATCTTTCTGTCATCTCAACTTTGGTTGATAATACATTGCACGTTCTCGATGAAGCGATGGAACCTGCAGCCAACTCGATTCTACAACTTCAAGACGCTCGTGAAGAATTATCAACTATTGAAGTCAATGTATCCGCTACAGATGCACTTGCATTCCTTCGATCAACTGGCAAACCTTTTGTGTCGAATCTTAAAGCCAATATTTCAAGTAGATTTGTTTCACAGGACATTGTTTCAGCCTTTTCTATTTTTGATCCAAAGAAAGTACCCAGTATTACCTCACCTGACATTAAAACCTACGGTGAAGCTCTTCTGAACAAATTGGTTGCCCACTTTGGAGTAGCAAAGAATGCTATCACCTTAGCTGGTTTAGAATGTGACAAAAGAAGCCATTGTGTCTGATGAAGCAATTACAGAATGGAAAAATTACAGACGCTATCTTGCTCAAAACAAGAAAAATACCATTCTAAATCAGTTGCAAGAATTAACAACCACAGAACTGATGGGTGCTATGTACCCAAACCTTAAGACACTTGAAGTATCTGTCTAACAATGCCTGTTACTACAGCATCTGTAAAGAGAAGCTTTTCACATATGAAAAATATCAAGTCCCGGCTACGGAACAGGCTGTCTGAATTTAGCTTGTCACATTTAATGAGGATATCTTCAGAATCTCCTGAACAATTGTCTGACAATGAATTAGAACAAATTATTGATGTTTGGACCAGAAAACATAGAAGAATATCAGTATAATTAATTAACCTGTATTTTGTATTTCTCACAAATCAATACTGATTCAGTGATTTCTCCAATTTTGATTTCATAACTATACACTCATACTCCAAGGGGGGGGGGGGCAAAAGCTCCCCCTTGCCCCTCCCGAAATAAACCCTGCATACATACATTGAACTTGCTTACTTACATGCCTATGTACATCTGTTACTTCTGAATTGAATTATTATGTATACTTAGAATCATCATGATTCGCAGACAGGAGTTTCAGGTGAATCGAGTTCAAGCTGAGCGCCGAAGGGCAGAGGAACTCAGAAAAGATGACGAACGTCAACAAACCTTGAAAAGGTTGCGGCAGGAAAAAGTGTTAGAGGCAAACATGGCATCTGATGAACGGGTGGAAAACAAAAGGTAAGTGTGGACGGTGGAGTGTTATGTCATGTCTATTCCAGTTCACTGTGGTGTGTGTGTGTGTGTGTGTGATTAGGTACGTCCGTCGAGTCAATGAGGAGCAGATAGAGCGTGAAACAATAGCCAAGCTGGAGGCAAGTGAGAAGGCAAAGATTTTGAGGGAGAAGCAGCTGCAACAAGAAGCTAAATTGGCGTCACAGCTGCAGAAAATAAAGTTGGAGGAGCAGCGCAAGGAAAGGCTGAGGCATCTTTTGAAGGAAACCAGGTGTGAACGAGTGCATGGATCACTGAGTTTATGGCTGTTATAAGTTTGTTGTAGGGACTCAAGTGCAAACACTTGCACTTTAGCTATCAGCTTTGGTCTGCTTAAATTGTTAGGTATTAATATTACTTACAAAGCTTTGGAGGCAGTCTTCTTTCAGATCTGCTGTTGTGGAGTATGCTCAAGTGAATCCACAATTACAATCATCTGCAAGATGTTTGCCTAAATTTACCTTTGAAAATTTAATTCAAATTCACTCGAAATCCTCTAAAGAAGAACTTTTAACTCAAATTGAGTTTAAATTCTGTTGGGTCATATCATGAAGTATTGTACTATTCAAAGAGATGTATTAGCTTTATTATTTTTTTTTTTTTATTTATTTATTTTTTTTATTGAAGTTACTAAGTCAGGAGAAAACAAAATGGTCATTAATTTGGGGTTTGCTCAGATAATCAGCAATTTTTGTTTTTGTTTTACAAATTTGAGGAATATATATAACTGTATAAAGAACCACCAAATTATTATTGGTGGCCAATCTCTGGCACCATTAACTTAGTATAGTGTTTAGGAAACTAGTTCGTAAAACTCTACACAAACAAAAAGAAGTATGAAGCAAGAAAACTTTTACTAAGGCTGTATGTATCAACAAGTCTCAGTGAACTCAGTGAAGACCATGCTTATGTTCTTAGCAGATTCTATAACATTCATTGATTCGATAAAAAGTGATTTTCATAATATTTGAAGTGATAGGTTGGTTATCTAAACTATCATGGATTGATAACTTAGTTGTTTAGGTAAAAGCAAGATCTTATGCAATATATACTGTGGCTGTAAAACTTTGCAAGTAGGAGGTGTATTATTATTTGGTAAGGTATTTGTTTCAGTTTAAATGCTCCATTTTTGCAGTCCTGAGATTCGTGAATTAGAGTCTAAGTTGAGGGCAGGGTACACCAACAAGGAGAGGGCTGTTCAATTACTGGAGAAGGAGGCTATTAGAGAGCAAGAAAAGGTTAGATCTGTATTTTCAATAGAGAGACAATACCTTGAAAAAATTTGTTTACTTTTTCCCCCATATTGTGTTCTCACCTATCGTGGTGTAATACCAAAACATTTGGCTAGTTGTTTAATAATGTCACATCAGCTCAATCACATGAAGCTGTGCTCTCTAAAATATACGAATAGTGTACAGTACAGTAATGTCTGCCACAATTTTAAATTTTTTCTACCCTCTTTTTTTTTTTCTCTCCAATAATTGACTAAAATATAAGATATATGTATTAGCAGTATTATAATGGACAAGTATGTGTGGGTGTGTTCTGCAGAGAATTGAGTCCATGTATGCAGACATGTTGAAGGAGGAGCTGATGAAGGGGCAGTTGCTGGAGGCCCAGCAGGAGGAAGAGCGGTCCAAACAAGTGGTGCAATATCAGAATGAACTGGAGGACCAACTCAGAGAGCAGGAGCAGAAGAGGGTGGAACGATATGAGGAATTCCTCAAGGAGAAGCTCATGATCGACGAGATTTGCCGCCAGATATATGAGGAAGACCAGCGGGAGTTTGAGGCCAGACTAGAGAAGCAGAAAGCTACCAGGGAGTATATTGAAGAGTTTAAGAGAAAGAGGGAGGAGGTATGTTATGTAGTGTGTGTGTGTGTGTGTGTGTGTGTGTGTGTGTGTGTGTGTACTGGTGTAAGAAGATGATTTTGAGAGGGGGGTGGGGCTGACAACTTACACTAGTCTACTTAAAACTTGGCATGGGTTTTCAGATGCAAAACCGTAATACATAGCATACACAACTGATCAGGCCTGTGGGCAGGGCAGGGTGGGCCTATGAGGGCTCATGTGAGCCCCCATTTGAGTTCACTGCCATTAAATTATTGCTTGATGATTTTTTTACCAATCGATAGTTTGCAGTAATGAGTGGATAGTTTTAAAAAATAGCATAGAAAATGCAAGCACATTCAATCCCATTTGCAGTCATAACTATCAACCTAGATGAGCCTCCCCTTTGAAACTTCATGCTATAGAGACTAGATATTCGTGGTTGTAGATGCAGACTACCATACTACAAAGCATTCTCCAAAATAAAGGGGGCAGAGCCCCGTCTAGGAAGAAGGGGGGCAACTACCCCTCGCCACCCTGGTTCTTACACCAGTGGTGTGTGTCTGTTGTGTGCATAACCCACAATTTCCTAACAATTGCCATTTTTTTGTGTATTACAAATATTTATGAGCTGTTTACATCTTGTATAGTATAACTTTTTATTTTGTAATTTTGTTTTATTTTTCTTTTGATTACTTTCGGTATGGTTTAGTGGAAGGTTTTAGAGAAGGCTCGAATGGAAGAAGAGAACAGAAAGATTCTGGAATTCAGTCAGCAACAGGAGGCCAGAGAGGGTGAGCAACTGGCAGCTAAGAAGGAGCGTGAGGAGGCAATGGCTGCAGTACAGGACAAGTTGGCCAAAGAGATTGAGATAAAGAGGGCTCAGCAAGAAGAAATGGAGAGGTAGAGAATTATTATTATTATTATTATTATTATTACTATAATATAGTAATACCCGTGACCGACGACGTACGTATTCATGAATAATTCGTGAGCTAATGAGCTAGAACGCAGAGACGCACAATACTCGTGAACGCGCACTGAATTACCGGGTAAGGCTAGAGCGCACCGGTTGGCAACCAAACCCGGCACAAAACAATGGACTGTAGGCGGGAGTGGCTCAGAAACAGGAGAGCAGCTTCATGAAGTAGCTCTGAATTACTGAGTAAACCAAGAATGCAGCTGTAAAGAAGTGAAGGGTTTGGCTACACCAGACTACTGGTAGGTGGATTAGTTTGAACCTAACCAGGTACAACGATAAACAAAAGAAGACGAGGATGGCCGAGAAACAGGAGAATGGGTACAGTGTTGCCACGATCAGTAGAAAGTGATTACTGTAATTGTAACTAAAAGTGGGTGGAACAGACGGGGATAGGTGGCGTAGGTTTCAGAAAAGAGAAGGCAAGAAGCGGTTTATTAGCCGGTGGAATCGATGAGGAAAGGCAATGTAGTAAAAAGGAGAGAGTACAAAAGAGAAGCAAAAGGGAACTATTAATATTGCACTAAAAAGCGGGTGGAATTGAATCGTCGAGTAAAGGCGGGGTAAGTGTCAAAAAGAATGGTGATAGTAGAAAAGTTGAAGTTAAAAGTTTCACAAAACCTAAGTCCACAATCATGATAGAAGGACAGAAGGATTCAGAAGCAGGAGAGGTAGACAAAGTGAGGAGAAAGGACTCCTTGACTCGAGAAGGAAGAGATGAAGAAAAAAAAAAAGAGAAAAAGGTGGTAGATACAAAAATGAGATAGTTCAGGGGGGAAAATAGAGCAGGAGAGTGAAACTGATGCAACCTTAACCACTTACTTTGCAATACGTCAAGTGCCACTGTATGGTGGAGTACTTGCTAGTTATTATATTATTATTATTATATTTTATTATTATATTATTATAAATTAAAGTCTTCAATAATATGACATAAGAATGAAAATTATATTATTATTTATTATTAGGATTATCACAGAGTTGTACTTGGAGGAGCAGAGGGAGCATGAGAGACAGCAGGAGAAGGTTAGTAGAGTGGTTTTAGTTGATGTTATAACAAATCAGCACTTTAAAACTTACCTAATTCGTGTGTGTGTGTGTGTGTGTGTGTGTATCTGGATGCCCTCAGGCTGATCTAGAGACTCAGCTGCGCATGAGACTAGAGCTGCAGAAGGCCCACAGAGACTATCAGGAAGACAAGGCTCGTAAGGAGGAAGCCACGAGGTTGGAGGAGGAGGAGTACAGGAGACAGATGATGGAGAAGTTTGCAGAGGATGATCGCATAGAGCAGATGAATGCTCAGAAGAGAAGAATGAAGCAATTAGGTTGGTGGGCATTCAGTGGGAGTGTACATTTTGCAACATGTTTCACTTGCAAGTGTTTGAAAGGTTTCTTATTGTCCCCATTCTTTGGGTTGGAGAATTGTTAGGGCTGTGAAGTCTTATCTGTGTTCAGATTGTGGACTAGTTGTTGTTTTTTCTTCTCCTTGCCTTGTTTGTTTAGCCCACTGTCTGACAAGTCAGGTGATGTCTTTATGCTCTTGTTATGTGTTGTGATGCAGAGCATGGCCGTGCTGTCGAGAAACTCATCCAAGAACGCAGAGCTCAGTTTGAGCGCCAGAAGGAGCAGGAGATGGAGGAAATGAGGGAGCAGCAGCAAGCTGAGGAAGAAAGGAAGGCCATCATAGAGCAGGAGAGACGACGGCTGCTTCGTGAACATGCCAGCAAACTGCTGGGATACCTTCCAAAGGTTAGTCACTTGTATTGAAGGGTAGCTATACTGTATTGAAACCCTTTACGTAATATCTGCAGGGTGTACTGCGTGACGAGTCAGAAGTAAACTTTTTGGGGGATGAATTCATGGAAGCATACAAGAACAGACCAAGAGACCCACTTGATGATTTCTAACGCTACACACATTGACTCATGTAGTCTTTCATATTTGTTATGTTTACCAACAGTATACACCAGCATTGCTTAGTGCATATTAATTATGTACTTCTCACATCTGCCAAGTTTCATTCACACATTTAGTTTTCTTTTTAACTGCTTTAAGCATAATATGAAGTATATAATAATGTAATGACAAAATTGATGTGAAAGGTAATTGTAGCTTGATGGCTGCCATTACACAAGTAAATAAAAACAACCCTAAATTCTATTGCGTTTACTGGCAAAGAACCTTCGCAAAATAAACACGGTTGTTAGTCCAATAGTCATAAAAATGATAGACTCTCCCAGAGACCAATACTGCACTCTCTCATTCAAAAACTCGGCTCCATCCCGACCGGCCATTTCTTTCAAGCGATGGTGCGTTTGATAATCTTTCACCATCTTCAACGACTCGTGAATGCGCACGGTGGCCATCTCCAGCTGAGTGAGAGCGGTGTGGTGACTGCCCAGGTCTGGAGTTAGGGGCTGGTCATCACTACCAACCTGCAAGTCAAAGTACACCAACTTGTGCGTGAAGCTGGAAAACTCGTTGCTGAAGCAGAATTGGTAGTCTCCTTTCTTCTTGGCGGTGAAGTCGTGGGTGTAGAATTGCTTTCGTTTGTCCTCATATAGGATCATGTTGTCTGGGTCATACAAGACTACGTCAACATCATTATTTCCTCCTGATATCACCTACACACAAACACGTAGATACATATCATATAGAGCTTACTATCTTGTTGTTACAAACGGGGTTAAAGTGGATATGGGTAAGTGACTATATTTAAGAAGTTAACCATGATGCCATCTTTGTCATATTACATTTGTAGTATAAGTTTTGTGCTACTATGCAAACTATTTATTTCTGAGAACAAAATTGTCTCACCTACTGGCACACTACAAGTTTCAACCACTGCTAGTATTAGTTATTTCTGTTAGTTTTCTTAATAAGGCCATCGTCATTTTCTTAGTACTCTGGATGCTCATGTGGTACGAGATACTACATCACTATGCTTACCCAGCCTTTCCTGCAAAGGAACAAGAAGTTGTACTCGGAACATGCAGTTATGCTCTAGCTGGCTATGTGAATGTTCAAGAATGACAAATGCTACATAGTGGCATGTTATCTTGCTGTACCAAAGCAAAGGCACTGCAGAACAAAATTTCTTAGCCTTAGTCTCCCCTCTAGGCGAACCAACAATTGTGCTAAGTGATACAATCACATTAGATGTCGTGGAATATATCTTCCTGTCAGCCCTGGCCTGCACCCTAGCCTGGACCCTAGCATCAACTCATGACAGCAGAGAGCTGGAGCTAATGTGAAGTGACACCTTGGGACCCTCTGTGACAAATCCCAAATATATACTGCCGGTTGCCATACAAACAAACAAAATCTAGCTTTCTTCTGTAACTGCTCTTTGTTCAACAACCTCCACCCACTAGTGGCAACTAATTAAAAAAATCCCAACACCAGCCGGCTGTTTAACATGAAGCCAGCCACTATGGAGTGCTTTGAAAACTCATCACCCATTAAGTGGTAGACTAAATACACAATATTGCCAGCCAACTCAAGTCAAGGTGCACAATAAGACATCCAGTAAGCACTGGGGCAGGGCCTCTTATGTGTATCGTGATGAATAGTGCAACATTGATGGGTGCTAGTACATTCCACTAATCTGTAGTGTTGTACCAATACGGATAAAACCTGGTATCACCAAGCTAATAATAATAAAAGATAGGGGAAAAAAAGAAGAATAAAAAAGCCAATCTGATCCAATATAGTTTGTCGTTATAATGAGTGTGCACACTCCAGCAATTACAGATAAATTTTGAAAGTTTACCTAAACAACCCAAGATATCTGCAAGATTACAAATAGTCTTGTGTCACGGAGATATCTCACAAGAATAAAAACAATAAATAATAAAATGAATGATCGAGAAATGGGGAAGCCACTAAGAAGAAACACAAAAAATTCCCAAAGGCTGATTTAACATGAGCAGCACAAAGTAGTAGTATCAGGACATGTATTGGCACCAGGCACAAAGTCGGCTGTGCGAATAGATGCTCCAATTATTGGTGCAAAACTACTAAATTTGCACAAGTAGATATGTAAAATGTAAAACACTTCCCAATATCACTAAATTATTAAGTGAAAACAGATCCATGTCACCTGATAGTGCTATAGCCATTGCAGTCACATTGATACAATTACTATTGGGTTTTTTTAAAGCTCAAATAGGACTCCTCAAAAAACATTTAAGCCACAAACTTGAAACCGGCTGTGCCAGTGACAATTTCACTACTAGCCTGTCTCTGTTAGCCTCAATTTCATTCCAGAATCATCATTACATGCAAGTGTTTCCTTGTTACATCAGTGACATTTTTCATTCGTATGCAGCTCCATGTTCTAGCCAACTGTGTATTTAATAGCAGATTCCATAGTAGTACAGCAGTGGCCCCAGCTTTAAGCAATGCCCTCTCTTATCTCAGTCCCCGTTTTACTCCAGTGACCCTATTTTGTACTCAGCCTATCGTTTTTACTATAACAGGTAAAGGGTCTCATCTGTGAGACTTAAATAACTCCCTGGGTAACCCTAACCTAATGTGCATTATATAGAAGCAACGCTAATTCATTATACCAACATGAAAAATCTTTTTCTCATGAAGTCAGTGAGCTAAATGCTAGCATGAAATTTGATCACCTCGTATGAAAACGACCTACATTATAAAAACTGTGGATAGTGTCCACTATTGGATTGGTACAAAAATATAGCCCCTTACATACCTGATACTCTAATGAGCATTGCGTCCCTGCTTCTATCTCTTGGTAAAAACACTGCCTGTCTCTATCAGGAAGCTCAAAAGTAAGTTCAGAGGCACGACAGGGAATCCATAAAATCATTAAGAAAACGCCTAGAGAGAACCAGCCCTTCATGATCAACGTCTACTTGGCTTCATAGGTAGCTTAATTACTATGTTAAAATTTAATCTTTCTTCAGCCGATAAACCCCGTCAAGAAATAAGTATAACAATAAAGTGGCACACACATAAACCTATTCCGCTGTGCGTGCTTTCTGCCACTTTCCGCTCCTTTTCTTTTAGGGGGTGCGGCGTGTATATTCTTCGAAGAAGTCACGTGAACTCACCCGCGCATGATCGGAAACAATCGTAATTCTCATTGCTGGAACGTTTCCCCCCCCCCTCTTCTTGTCAACACACTGCAACTAATCCTTAACCCAGTTCTTGTTAGTTTGGGCTGGCTTTCGGGTTGTGCGAGGAGTGATAAATAAAGTTGCCGGGATATTTCGGGGAGTGTATTCCGCGCTCTGTGCAGGCGTAATACAATTAAAGTCAGCTGCTACAGGTGACAAGTCATAGTCTCTTTCTCCTTGTTCCTGCTGCACAGCCAATGTCTGGGCCTGGAATCCCACCTCGTTCGAGACCAGGCGGTGCAAAAGCTCCTCTTCCCACCCCTCCTAGCACCCCAGAAACCCCAGGTAGAAGTGGGAGTGGTGCTCCACCACCCTTGCCAGCTCCTCGAGTAGGTGCCCTGGTGAAAAACTTTGGAGGCAATTCATCTTCTGTAAATCATGGGGGTAGTCACAGTGCAACACCAGCCAAGCCCAGTGGGCCACCTCCCCCTCTTCCTTCTGGGCCAAGGCCTTCAGTGCAGCAGCTAACCCAGTCACACCAAGAGCCCAGCCCTACATCTGTTAGGCCATCTCCTACACCAAGAACAGCCAGTATACCATCAGTTCCTCCTGAACGACCCTCACTTCCTCGTGGTGGAAGTGGTGGTGCACCGCCAGCCCTGCCTCCTGAGCGGCCTCAACCCCATGTGCCAGCCTCAGTTGCTGCAGCAGCTCCGGAGCGTCCGCAACCCCGTGCAAGCACTTCAGATGGGGAGGGGTTTGGATCATGTCTGCAGAATTGCTATGAGACTATCACTAAAAGGCATGAAGATGAGCTACTAGCTTTAGAGAGCTTGAGAGGTCATGTTTTCAACAGAGCACGCCTGGACAAGGAGTATGCAGAGAACTTAGCAAAGACAAATGCAAAAGCGAGTCGCAAAATGTCCAATGTGAGCAATAAGTCGTCAGCTATTGTGCAGGTAAGTGGAATGCAGAATATCTGGAATAGTTTGAGGGAGGGAGGGGGAGGGAGAGAGAGAGGAAGAATCAAATGTTGGTCTATATACTATGTCATGTTTTATTGTAGTAGTTTTAGGTATTGTTTGGACTTGAGGAAGTTTGATAAGTTGGTAGCATGTTTTTTTATGTATGGTATTGGTTTACAGTTGCCGTATTACTGATCCTAGTACACACTATTTGAGTTTGTATCATTGCATTGGAACTAGGTCTAACTGGCATGTTTTGTTGTTGTTTTTGTTGTTGTTGTTTTTCATTTGTGATTTTTTTTTTCTTTTCAACCCAACCGTACCCTGTGCCAGTTTATTTTATTTTTTTCCGGCTTCAACTCTGGTATTGCGTTGTGGTAATGTAGGCATGTGTAACACCAGGTGATAATTACAGGCAAGGATGACCAATTTGGTTGTATTCCCAGTCCAAAACACCTCCTAGAACACTGCAAGCAGTGACGAAATTGTGTAGTCTCTTGAGAAGTCTGCATAGTTGCAGTGTTTGTGCATTCTGTGTGCTCAGTTGTGCACTCTGCTAGCTGGGATGAAATATTCCGGGCAAGTTGACAGTTTCTCAAAGTTTAGAATGAGTTAAGTGTCCATTTAATGGTTTGGTAAGAGCATCTCCCAATTGTGACTAATTATCCCCCCCCCCCCAACCCATGGCTTAACTAGTTAGTTTTTTTATTGTGTAAATGCAAGAAATTTTAATCATCAGCACATACTGTGTATAGACATTCTACCTGCCTCGTTTAGAGATGATGGCTATTATAGTATAGATGTGGTGTTAATTGGTGTTGAACTGTGTTGCTCGGTAATTTAGTTTTAATATTTGTTGCACAGTTTTCATGTGAAGTGTTAGGACTAGGGCAACGCCCACTTATAACTACAATATAAATCACATGCCTATAATTTATATGCCGACATCATTTATGAGAGTTTGAATGAAGCCTAAAGATTGGAAAGAATAGATAGCAAGTTTAATGCAGAACAATCCTATTATTATTCTGTGCACCCAAAACATTACTTCAATCATATTTAACATTAGTAGTGCTCAGTCCAGCAATTATTGTTTACTGCCAAACTATTTATGTATGTTGTATATATATATATATATATATATATAATGTATGTATATTGCATAGCTCTAAAAGTTATTGCACTCAATGAACAAACTCACCGCCACCACTACATTTATGATGCTCATTGAAGTATTCTGATTAGGTAGCCCCTCCCAAATGATGACCACCAAACTTTCTCATTACCTAGCAGTCAGTCGCTCATTGCACTTAAATCATTAATAGCTGCTTGCATAGTAGTAGCAATAACAACTTATTGATAGTTTTTAATTCTGTTACTCACATATGTGGTAAGGTGAAAGAACAACAACAAAAAATGCACATATTATGTAAGCAACACAAGCACACACACACATACATGTGTCTAGCATGTCTGTCAAATATTACGAATATAGGGTGTTGTTTTTTCTATTATTTACAGTATGGGTTTATCACGTTGTTTTTAAGTAACGGATAATTCCGCTGGTCTTCTGTAAATGGAGAGATAAGTGGGAGGTGAAGACGAAGTGGTGGGAGGATGATGAAAGTGAAGATGGCCATAGAGGAGGAAACAATAGTGGCTATAGAGTTCAATATCCTGATGAAGTGGTATCACTTCACCCAGATAGTGTGGTGGTACTATATATAGTCTGATAGTGAGTGAGTGAGAGAGTGAGTGACAGGATGAAATGACTATATGTACTACCACATGCACATAACTTTCTCATGCTACATACGGGCATACACACACGTTTATTTTTGCTAGTGCGTACGGTTACTATGGGCTAAGTCAACCCATATCAATAGAATGTGTAAGAAGTTCCACCTGCAACTTTGGCAGTACCTTTGTCTGTTGAACTAGTGCTGTGCTTTAGCACAAGAGGAGACTGAGTTAGCTTACCTATAGTTAATTAGAGATATTCCAATTTATACTTTGCTTACCTTTAGAGTACCCATTGGTGTTTAGTTTCTCACTTGGTTTTCTCAAAGCCCAAGTATGCTGAAGTAATTAAACTAACACATATATATACATAATATATATATCTGTATGGCTTCAAAGAATGGAGGTGCACTGAAATAGAAGTGGAGTCATTTTTAATGGCTTAGTATTGCATTAGTAGGCTGCTGCAATACATCACATTCACCAGTTGAAAAAGTGAACTAAAGTTTGATTTTAACTTGCACATGCACTGGCAGGATAATAGTTTATTCTGAGGGTCATCTAATTCAAATGGCACACATTTCCCCATATATATATATATATTATTTATAGCCCGTTACCCGAGCGACCGCGCTTGTCGTTAAGAACTATAAATCGGATACAGTCTGGTATGCTCGTAAGAAAATGTATTAGCGGGGAAAAGTCTGATATAGTTCTTAGCAACCATAATTATGATAGAAGGCAGATCAAAGCAAAATGGAATAATGAAGAGTTTGGGTACTTTAATACAATTACTAATATAGCTAACGCTATACTTTGCTCGTTGTTTATGTTTGGGCTATAAAATAGTTATAAACCAAAATCATTAGGTTTGTATTTCGATTTATAAATCACATACAAACCTCAATTTTGGTTTATAACTATAACATATAACATACTGTTGGCTGGAATTGTCATAGTCCTGACAGTGTCCATGACCAACTGTGTGTGTGTACTCATAAATAATTCATGTTGTAGTTATCTCTGTTGCTTGCCTACTAGTTCAACTGAAGGCATATGTGCATGTTTAATTAAACTGCAACAAATTTTAGAAGCTAGTCATATTTTGTGATGTCTAGATTCCTAACATTGGTGAGCACCTCCAGTTTAGCTATCTCTATTACTATGTTGACGTGTGGCTTTTTTTCTAGTAAAGTGTTTATGCTTGTTGCATTTCTTTAAGATGCACTGTGAAAGTGTGGAATTCATCTGTTTGTGCTTTGAACTGGTGATATTCTGTGTTGTCCAGTGATATCGATCATAGTTGCAGTAGTAATAATACCCCTGTGAATTCCATAAATCTTCTCTCTTCCTTGATGCCACTGGAACATTTTTGTGGTGGTGTTTCAACTGGTCTCATATCTGGTGTCAAGTAGATGTATTGATCTACATACAGTATAGGTATATGTATTTCTCTGCAATGACTAGATCATTTACCCCTGTTGTTGTTGTTGTTGTTTGTGTATGTGTGTATGCAAGTGTGTGCATGTGTGTATATGTGTGCGTGTGTGCACCTGCCATGTTGGTTACTATTGTAACCAAAGCCGAATCGAACCCAACATATTATTGCCATTACAGATGCTGTATTTAGAAAACTTTCATCTTTAAAGGACAATCATGCATAAGTATACCTTTTTCAGATGTTGTGTTAGAGTAAGCACCACAGATCAATTCTCTTATCTTCAGAAGATATTTATTCAACTCAAAGTGTAAAGTGAAGGGTAGTGTGTGTGTGTGTGTGTATGTGTGTAATGGTCTGCTTTGGTGACACCCACCTACATGCTATATAGAGAAAGTTGGTAAGGTGGCTAAGAAAAATACCCCCCCCCCCCCCCAGCTTGGTCACACCCTCTATTGATTGAGGGTAGAAACTCCTCAATTCCAACTTGAGATTGTCACTTCTCTTTAGTTATTTTATTTATCACAGTTTTATGTTATGTTGTGTTGGTGTTTATTTCCTTCTATTTATTTGCACTGTTTATTGCATTCTCTCTCTCTCTTTTGCTACATCTGCCCCCCTACATCTGCCCCCCCCCCCCCCCCCCCCCCCACACAACATGGTGGAAGAACTCACGAGTGTTTATAAAGTGGGAGTTGAAGTAGCAAGTTGTTGCCATTCTCCTTGTAGCAACTTGGAAGTTGCTCATTAGCCAGGTCGTAAAGCCAGTGTGCATTTGGAGGTGTTTGTCTAACTTTTGAACGACAACACATTGGTTTAATTTATATGCACCTGTCTTGTAACTAACTGGGGCTGAGTGTACAATGCTGAGGATTAATGTTGTTAACTTGCAACCTGTATTACTTGGTGGGGCTAGTTTTTCTAATGAAGGCCACAGGAAATGAATCCCACTTGGTGATATTGAGTAGTCCAGCACTGCATTGATTATATCTACTGTTGGGACTATTCTGGTTTATATTTTCATTCATTCTTGTTATCTATTTTATATATTTTAGTTTGAATTCATTAGCAGTCTTCGTGATCCACAAACTTATAAATTAATTTGAAGCTTTTGTTTTGTGTGCTGGAAGTTCACTACAGCATGCTGTACGCCAGATATTTAATGTGGACTGGTTAAGTGACTTCTCAGAAATCATGTATTGGTTCCAGTGGAAGCTGAAGAGTAGTACAATCTGAATATGCCTGTGCTAGCAACATTGAACTGTCTGGCACTTTTGTAGTTTAGTTTTATAATAGTAAATTTTGCGTACTTCCATAAGCTGTGCCAGAGTGCCTGCTGATTACATAGTTTGATGAGGCATGGGGCAAAAAATACTAAAGGAATTTCATTTCACTTTTGTTAATATTGGTACTTGCCTATAGGCTTTACATAGCACAACAATACGTCTTGATCCACACTGTCTCTCTTTCACTCTGCATTAACTTTCACTTAGATATGTTAGTGGGGAAAATTCCTGCTGCCCATTGCTTCCTGTATGAAGCCCTACTAAAGGACTCTCTTGTGAACCTGGTCCAGACAACTCTACTGTAAGATACCTTTGAACTATGCTGAGTAAAGATTGGACTGTGTGTGTGTGTGTGTGGTGTGTGTGTGTGTGTGTGTGTGTGTGTGTGTGTGTGTGTGTGTGTGTGTGTGTGTGGTGTAATGGTTGTGTCCTGGGCTCAGGGCCCAGAGGTCCCCGAGTTCAAGTCCCTCAGGGAATTTTCCATCTGATTTTCCATCTGCCTCCTACCAGCCCCACCAGTCCACCCAGCTGTGATTGGAGACCTGGCATTTGCTGGTGTGCAAATTCAAGGCCTTTTCTCATAAAACAGCAATGATCTAGGTCAAATTGTTTACCACTTGCTGTGAGGAATGGCCTGTTCTCCTGCGAGTTCCTAGCCCGGCTCCAGGAGCTTTGCTTGCATGGTTCACAGTGCCAGCTTAGTGCACAGGCATCCTGGCTCTGCCAGGTGCACATGACCGCTAGTGGTTGCAAGAGAATTTGCATTTGTGTGTGTGTGTGTGTGTGTGTGTGTGTGTGTGTGTGTGTGTGCATGGTTGGGGTGCTGACTGGTATTATTTAACTAATACAGTATAACAATTTTATGAAAGGGTCACACCTCCTGTGTTACTCTTTGGTGGTGGTGTGCTCTGTGTGTGTGTGTGTGTGTGTGTGTGTGTGTCTTGGAATAAATTAAGTTATCAACTAACCACACTTGCAGATGAGATGGCCTAAAATAGCAACTAACCACACTTGCAGATGAGATGGCCTAAAATAGCAACTAACCACACTTGCAGATGAGATGGCCTAAAATAGACATGGTACATTAGTTAGGAAGACTGTCATGCAGGGTATAGAGTTTAATATGGATGGTATAGTCACCACTTTAGGTGATGAGTTGATATAGTCCTAGACTGACCCACCCACCAATTCATTCACACGGATGAAATAAACACACTGACAACTGACAGTCACACGCACACACACACATTATATATATATATATATATATATATAGCCAAAGAGTATAAACTCACTTGCATTTAAAGGGGGGGGGGGGGGGTTAACAATTGCCCCCCCCCCCAGAAGAACCTTTGTCCCTAAGAAATATTTTAGCACTAAAATTTGACCGCAACTTGAAATCAGCATAGTTTAGCATGTAAATGTGCCTCCGCTGCACTTATTTACCAGTTTACATTACAACATATGGAATTATAAGTTATTATAAGTGTTGTTGATACTTGTTGTGGGCTGGTGTGTTGTACTAGCTGAATGCAGCAAGTAGTGTGTGATTGGTACCAGGCAGGAATCTGTGTTTCCATATCAGAACACTTACAAATACAACACACTCCATCCCAGGAGGACTAACTCACCTGGTGAATGTTGCCATCTTCTGCATTCCTCCCAGCACCCGGCCATTGTTTATGTTCTTGTTCAGTACAAGGCTGTCTTTTGCATCAGTTGTCCTGGACTCTGATGGGACCATGTAACTTATGCAGGATGTGAGCTCCACCCCTTGATTATTATTCATGCCCCTGAAGCTTTGTCAATAGTGTGAGTCCTTCTCACATTCCTCCTCCTCCCTCCCCCCTTTTCTCCATTGGGCCCCACCACTCTATTGTAATTCTGACAGCCCCACCCCTCTATTGTAAATCTGAGAGCCTCACCCCTCTTTCATTGTAAATGAGATAATTTTCACCCTTTCATATACGATATACATAAGTGCCTTATCTCTCTCACTGTACTGTGTGTGTTGTGTATGTATATATAATATACAATATATATATGTTGCGTCCTTGTAGTCTAGGTATAGTAGATGAAAAGTGATATTTCCCTTCTATGTTCTAGTGATTAGTGCCAATCATAGAGTTATGAAGTTTTATACAACAACCTGCTGACATATAAAAGCATGTGGGACTAACCCTGGGATGGCCCTTCCTAACGAAACAGATAGTGTAAACATGTTGTGATGTTTACATGTATTGTTTGTTCTGTGTTGTTAAAGGCATGGATAGGTTTCTTGGAGATGTCTGAGGCCATTCAGAAGCAGTTGAGTAATGGAGCTGCGCAGATGAGTGGAGTCCTCCTGCATGCAGTCGACAACCTCATCAAGGACAAGCGGGGAGCCAAGACCGTAAGCACGGGGAGGTGGAGACAGTGGGAGGAGTTTGTATGCACATAGTGAAAGGAGGAGCAGGTTTACTATAACGAACTTTACGTATTTTTCTCTTAAAACAACTTTGCAGCAATCCTGCATAGCTGGTTGCTTATTTATGTGTGTATGTGCATGTGTGTGATTAGTGATTGCTTATTCGTGTGTGTGTGTGTGTGTGTGTGTGCATGTGTGATTAGTGATTGCTTATTTATGTGTGTATGTGCATGCGTGCGGTTTTGATACTGTTCAGGCATTTGACCAGCAGAGATTGAAAATGGACAAGGAGTGTACTGACTCGTGCAAGACTGCCCAGGAGCTGCGCCGTGTCTACCTCAACTACACCAAGAGTACATCCATGAACAGAAAGAAATTGGAAGCAGCCCTGGCCAAGGACCCTCCTAAACTGACAGACCAAGAGAAGTCAGTGTGTCAATTTTAACCTTAATAATCTAAACCACTCTAGTCTAGGCTACAAGTACCTCTATAATGTTGTTGTTTATTTATTTATGTGTGACAGTTTGCTACATGTAACTAACTATTGATTGATTGTGTTGAATAACTCTTTTTGTCTTTTTGTCTTTTTATATTTATTTATTCATTTATTTACTTTTTGGGTTAGGTTTCGTAAGAAGTTTGTGCATAATGCAGAGAAACTGCACACTTGCCACAACGAGTACACTCTGGCTCTCGTTAACGCCAACATCCACATCGATCATCACAGGACGTCTCTCCTGCCATTTTGTTTGGATACTTTGCAACAGAGAATGGAGCTGCAGATCACCAGATGGTCAGTTTTTAGAAAGTGGGTGTGGTGATGTTTGCCTGTAGCTGCTTGTTAAAAATTCACACATTGTCTTTAGGGACTAGACAGAATTTTCATGAAATGAGTTTTTTTCTGTTTGTTGTACATATGTTTTTTGGGTTTTTTTTTTTTTTTTTTTTTTTTTTTTTTTTTTTTTTTTTTTTTTTTTTTTTTTTTTTTTTTTTTGTTTTTTGCTTTATATTCTTCAAGAAATGCTGTTCTTCTGTGATCATTCATTTTTCATTGCTCAAATTTAGAATGTAATTTTGGAGTTCTCTTACCTGCTGTACTTATTGCTACTGAAATATGTTATCACTTGTCTTTCTTCTGTCTGTCAGTCGAAATGTTACACAGGGGAATCTGCCACTTCTTTTAAGTGTCTTCCGTTTGTCCTATAATTTCATCGACCAGTTTCCTTCTGGTACCTTTGGACCACACCCCCTATTGCCTTGACTAGTACAAGCTTTGATATACAGATGCCTGGTGGAGCATGTGCAGTGCTGTGCAGTAATCACGTTGTATAGGCAGCTTTATCATTGGCTGTTCAATCTAATCAATTTTTATATGCTGTTTGGAAACTGCACATTTATATCTATTTGTAGGTTGGAAAGTTCTCATTTTATTTCTAATTCTCATGTAAATGAATACTTGTGTTGAGAGTGACAATAAACTGAATCTGTTCAATTAGTAACTCGTATAAATTCATCTTCATCTTCAATGTTACAATATGAGAAATATAACTAGGCTAAACCTGCTCTTCCTTTATTTAATGTGATACCCAAGTAAACAAAGAGTTCGTACCATCAGAGCTTTTGTAGAATGTAAAAAATAATAGCTAGATTTTCTATTTCAATTTGAAATTTGCTTGAATGGATTGATTTGGTTCCTTGAACTTAATCCAATGTGATTCCAGAAGTTAAGTCACTCCACAATTAGCCACTCTCTGTACCACTCAGCTTCCTACAGTGCTCATTCTCCATTGTGGTAGTCTGACTCAGGACCAGTTTAGTCAGTCCATCACTGACACACACAGACTGCACTGTGCGTTGTTCTACACTCTATGAGGGCCATGCAAAGATGCAATGTCTGGGTTCTTGGAAGATGATTTTGTTTTTCCCGAAATGTCCCAAAAACACTCTCTGGCTTGTGTTGGTTTTGTTTTGTTAGTTCCGTTCAAGTCCATCTGTCTTTTAAGATAGATAAAGTGAAAGTTTTGTTTATTATATCTGTTGCCGTACTTTGTTTACTTGTGACAAAGGGAAAATGAGCTCCATGGTAATGGGATAGATGTTGTTCAACTCTGCCTGTAGAAAAGAAAACTGTCCTTAAATACCGTATGTGTTAGGCCTCCCTCACTACCACCACTGGGCTGTGGCCATATGTGTTAGGCCTCCCTCACTACCACCACTGGGCTGTGGCGGTGTTTGGAACCCTTGTATCAATTCAAGGTAGTGCAGAACTTAAACTTTTATGCCAGTGTATATTCTTGATAGAACCAGTCATACTTAGAGTACTGTGTGATCTCTGGATTTAAGAGTTGTTTGTGTCTGTGTGTTTGTTTGTTTGTTTGTGTGTGTGTTATAGGAAGGAAGCTCTCCTTAACTACACCAATGCAGTAGATTTGACCAAGGTATATGAAGACAAGTTCCAACAGCTCTATGAAACCCTCAAGCAAGTGGACCAGGAGAGTGAATATGTGGAGTTCATCAGAGATAACAAGCAGTGAGTTAGAAATAATAGCAGGGTGTGGGAGTACTAGACACGATGCAGGATGTGGGTATGTATTGGGGGAGGGGTTTAGTGTATAAGAGGCTCTCAACAGTTCATTCTGATAGTGGCAAAGAACATGGCAATTAGTGCAGTTTAGTGTGTGTGTGTGTGCAGGGATTCACACAGAAAATTTTCACTTGGGCGGGTGGAACACATGTAACTTACATCTAAAACTATAATGCCTATGTTGACAGTGTTTAATTTATTCACTGTGTGTGTGTGTGTGTGTGTGTGTGTGTGTGTGTGGTCACAGAGAAGCTCCGGTAGTAGAGTACTATGAGTTTGACACGGGTCTCCTGATGGAACCCTGTGCCCCTAAAGCGGATGCTAGCCAGCTTGTAGTGAACAACCTCACTCATGCTAACTTAACACACAAGTGAGTTCAGGGGAATCAGAGTTCTGACCATGCAACAGGGGCAGCTGTATTATTATACTGGGTGATTATTAACATTTTCCAGCACTCAATTTGAGACCTTTGCCATTGTTAATATTTTAACTTCTTAAATTATATGTGGGTGCTCTAAACTTGCACAATATCTAATTCTACTTGGCTCTGTGCCAAACCATTTGTAAAACTAAAGCATATCGCCAGCTAGCAACAAACAGCGTGCTAGTTTTTACACTTTGCATTTGTATCTTTCCTTCATGGTCCGCCATTTATGCTCTGGTAACCTGCTCACCTGGGTGTTCCTGTTGACCTGTAAATCTGACCTCCTCCATGAACCTGGGTTCTCCTGTAATGTGTGCTGATTACTGTATACCATCACAGGATAACTATGCTGGAGAATGAGATGGAGCTTCACAACAGGGAAATGGAGATCAAGGTAAAGGGAAATGGAGATCAAGGTAAAGGGAAGTGGAGAGGTGTAGAATGCAACATTTTGCAGTGTGCTAGCATTCGGGGAGAGGCTGCGATGTATTTGCATGGTGTCTGGGGGTAAAATTAAATTGCGGCATTTAATTTTTGCTGTTGTTTTACGTAGAGGGAAGAGTTGGCTAATCTAATTAATGCTTCTGATGATTCGAATCCTACATCGCCATCCAAAGATTCTAACCAGTGAGTTATGCACTAGGCAGCCTTCAAATGAGATTTGTAGAAAGTGAACTGAAACTGTGTAACAGTTGTGCAGAGTTGATGTGTGTGAAACAACAGAGAACCTGTATAGGAAAGGAAGTGAGAAAAGGAAACTTACACACTTGAAATGGTTTTTTAGATTACTTTGATGATGTTATTATTATTATTATTTTTGTTTCAGGTCAGCTCCAAAGCATGTGCGAGAAGCATCTCTGAAGGCAGCCATCAAGGACTTGGAATGCACAGACCATAGGAGAAAAGTATGCATGTAGATGGACAGTTGCATGTCCCTGCATGGAGATGTGACAGTTGCATGTCCCTGCATGGAGATGTGACAGTTCCATGTCCCTGCATGGAGATGTGACAGTTGCATGTCCTGCATGTAGATGTGACAGTTCCATGTCCTGCATGGAGATGTGACAGTTCCATGTCCCTGCATGGAGATGTTATTGTCATGTGTCTGTATGGAGATGTGATGGTTGCACATGTCCATTACATGGACTAGTCGTATAAAACATGCAATCAATGATCTTGATTAGTGGGTACTGGCAACATACCTAGGGGGGAGGGATAGATATTTGAATAAAAGGGATTCCAGCTTTAAAGCTGATTGAGTCAATGGTCAGCTTAAATGTACTATTTTTTAATTGCATGTTTAATTGAAGAATGGCTTAAACATTTGGTTTCCAAGAAAAATACATTGGTTGTCAATTGCTAAAGGAAGTAACATTTTATACATATTTTTATATAGGATCAGCTAGAGTTGGTGCAAAGTGCTGTGGCTGTCTTGACAGAGGATGAAGCTCCGCCCCTTTTTGATGAATTAGGAGACGGAGTGGATCCCACAGACCTGGACATGTCCGTGGCCCTTGGAGCTTCTACAAGTGTGGGCAAGAAAGGAAGAGGGGTGAGTGTGTGTCTGTCTGTGTGTGTGTGTGTGTGTGTGTGTGTGGTGTAGTGGTTGTGTCCTGGGCTCAGGGCCCTGAGGTCCTGAGTTCAAGCCCAACTCAGGCAATTTTTTCCATCTGATTTTCCATCTGCCTCCTACCAGCCCCACCAGTCCACCCAGCTGTGATTGGGTAGCAAATTCAAGGCCTTTTCTCATGAAACAACAATGGTCCAGGTGGGACTTCGGGTGCCCACACCACTTGCTGTGAGGAAAGGCCTGTTCTCCTGCGAGTTCCTAGCCTGGCTCCAGGAGCTTTGCTTACACAGCTCACAGTGCCTGCTTAGTGCACAGGCATCCTGGCTCTGCCAGGTGCGCGTGACCGCCTAGCGGCAGCAAGAGAATTTTTTTGCTTTGTGTGTGTGTGTGTGTGTGTGTGTACTGATTATTATTATTATTTTTTATTTTTTTATTATTTTTTTATTATTATTTTTTGTTGGTATGTTGGAATGCAGCTGTCCATGAGCAGTGCTGGTATAGCTAAAACGATGTCCAGGTTTAAGAATAAATTCAAGGGCAAGCGCAATCAGTCTCGTTCTGAAGATACCTCTAGCTCTCACGGCATCACCACTTTTACCGGAGGTGATGATAGTGACGACGAGGAGAAGGAAGTGTATGATGAGGTAAGGGGTTTCACTTTTGTTCCCACACTCTTAATTATCAATTTAATTTTTACATGTTGTTATTGTTGTTGTTGTTGTTGTTTACAGCCTGCAGAGGTACCAGTGGAAGAGGAGGATTGGTATTACGGAGATATTGACAGGAAAGTAGCAGAGAGCAAGTGCAAGACGTCAGGTGACTACATTGTGCGATATTCAGAGCGACAGAATAAGTATGTGTTGACCTGCAACTGGAAAGGGCAGGGCAAGCACTTCGTCATCCAACAGTTTGTTGATGTGAGTATGACTAACAATCTTACAGCTTTAGTTAAGTAACTTCAATTTTAACTTATTCAGTTATGGACACTTTAAAAGTATTGTTTAAGGTGTATGAACATGCATGTGCCTGCATATGTAGTAATTTACAACAAATGTGCCTGCATATGTAGTAATTTACAACAAAAATATATATTGAAAAGGAGTTTTACGTGGGTATGTGTTTATAGGAGAATGGGACCAAGATGTATCGGTTTGAAGCCAAGTCTTTTGTCACCATCAGGATGCTCCTGGACTACCACAGTGAGAATGGTACAGCGGTCACACGAGCCTCAGAGGCGGTCATCATCAAACCCGTACCCAAGCATGACAAGTGGTCCATGTCACATGACAAGGTCAAGATGGGCAAAAAGATTGGCAAAGGTGCTTTCGGTGAAGTTTTTGAAGCATTCCTGAATAATGAAAAAGTTGCTGTGAAGACGTGCAAGTCGAGTGATTTGGCAGATACAGAGAAGTTCATGATGGAAGCAGACATTTTGAAGCAGTACACTCATCCTAATGTTGTCAGGTAAGGGGTTATCATATTAGTATGCTCACACGCATAGCTCCTCAGGTAGTGTAATTATTGTAGTATGTATTGTATGGGACAGGTTATTGGGAGTTTGTGCTGATGAAGACCCAGTGTATATAGTAATGGAGTACATGCCTGGAGGAGCTCTACTAGACTATCTCAGAAAGAAAGGCAGCCACCAGACTAAGAAGAAGCTATGTGGCATGTGTGTGGACGCCAGCAAAGTTAGTTCAACTATGGGATGAAATTAATCCTTTTACTGGCATATTTATGACGACCAGTTCAGTAACATTCTATTTGCTGGATTCTGAGCTTCTGACCCTCATATTAAAATTTTTAAGAAGGACATATGGTTAGACGTTCCAGAAGCTTTTTTTATTTTAAAAATTTTTTATTGTAAAAACAACGACAACAGCAAAATATCGGTTCTCTTATTTATTACAGGAAGTACTGGATGGATCCAATGGTTATATAGTTTTTATTTATTGATATTATATTTAATATTATTGTTGTTATAGTGGTGGTAGTCATCATAATCATCATCATTATTTATTTTTCCCCTAGGGAATGGCGTATCTGGAGTCTAAGAATTGCATCCACAGAGATCTAGCTGCTCGCAACTGTCTCGTAGGAGATACTGACATTGTGAAGATATCGGACTTTGGCATGAGTCGAGAGGATGAGGGGGGCATTTACATCGTCTCATCAGGCACGCGCCAAATTCCAATCAAATGGACGGCACCTGAGGCAAGTCTGTAGTTCCCTCATCCTAAATTCACAGTTTATTTATTTATTCGTTTATTTATTTACTTACCAAATTACGTACTTATTTACTTATTTTTTGTAAATGTAAATGTATAACTTACAAAAATAGTTGTAACTGAAGTAGTTTCACTCTGACCAATATTTAGGATGGGTGTAAGTCTTTAAGCCTCGGTTTTACTTCAGTTTGTCTGATAAGAATTTAATGGGTTCATGTTTGTGTGTAATTGCAGGCTCTAAACTATGGCAAGTACAGCTCACCCAGTGATGTGTGGAGCTTTGGTGTTCTTTTGTGGGAGGTGTTCAGTTGTGGCTCCGCCCCTTATCCCGGCATGTCCAACCATGATGCTCGATCACAGGTCAGAATAGTATCTTTATTGGGCATTTGGTCATAGCCAATAGGGTGTGAATATGGGGAAGGTAGTGAAATGTTTGTGTGTGTGTATGTATATATAATACGCTTATCGATGACAACAATCAACGGTGTGTATTCAAGAACAATTTACGAACTTAAACAGTTTGGTAAGGATCGTCATCACCTGAATTGGTAAAGTGTCATCACATTTAGTAGAACCTGATTAATTGTAACTAAAAAGCGGGTGGAATAGATGAGGGAAGGCGGCATGGCTTTCAAAAAAGGTGATCAATTGTAACTACTAGGCAAGGTGGTGTAGGTTTAAATAAAGAATATCATGTGAAAGTATGAAAGAGAAGGCTAAAAGGCAAGTGGTTAATTATAACTAAAAACAGGTGGAGTCGATGAGTAAATGTGGTGCAAGTTAGGCGAAAGTGCAAAAAGTTTTGCAGGACTTAAATCCACAATCATGATGGTAGGACAGAGTGATTCTGAAGCAGGAGAGGTAGACAAGGGAAAAGGAGCTCCATGACTCAAGAAGAAAGAGAGCAGAAGAGGAACACTCCAATGTGATCATGCGTAGTTCTGGACAGCTGAATTATTAACACATGTTAATACAGTGAACTTCTTGCATTCAGTTCAGCATATTATATATTGGAACAGCCTTAAGACAATATGCTGTTAGCATGTTGTTTTCCTTGGTACAGTATTTACAATTCTCAAAGTATAGCTGACAGAAAGTGCACAGTGTGTCTTAGCCCAGTTATTGTTATTAATATAGATACAATTGATTATTTATATCCAGAATTGTCAATTATTAGTGTTCATAACTTTGGGGAATGGGAAGTATAATTAGAATAACAGCAATAACTCGTCTTTACATTCTGCAATTGTTGAAAGAACTGTGCCCTGGTCTTGTAAATGCTGAAAAATGAGTTTGTGGGTCTTCTCATCTCCTCTGGTGGATATGTTTATGTGTGTCCATGCAGACAGAGTTAGGCTATCGGATGCCGCCTCCTGCTGACTGTCCTGATGAAGTGTATGGAGTTATGCAGCAATGTTGGCAGTACGACCCAGAGGAGCGACCCGACTTCTCCACCATATTGAACATGCTCACTCAAGCCGAGAAGAAAGTCAAGACTTAGACAACTTCTTACACTTTTTTACACGTGTTTGATAGTTTTTGTTGTTTTTTGTTTTGTTCTTTTCCTTCTTCATTTGGGCATAGCTTCAGTATGCCTTCTTTTTTAAGCTTTTCTATTAATGTTTTGTGTGTTTGCTATCATGGAATGGATGTTTAGAATTTTCTCAGACTATTCTTCATATTTGAATTTTTTTTATTATGTACTTTTACATTGTAATATGATGAGCCTAGATGTTATTTAGCCAATATATCACTATCACATAGTTGTGAACAGTCTGGTGGCGTCGAACCTCATGGGACCTTTACCCATCGAAGTGCTATGTGGGTAAAGGGTCTGGCCTGCGAGACTACTTTTGAAACTAATGGTAAAGGGTTGACAATGCCTGACATAGCCAAACCTCAAAGCGTAATTTAGTAATGTACAGAGCTTAACCTAAGGTAAAGGATCAGCAATGCCTGAACAGTATTATAGCTATATACATATCTATTTCAAATAATGGTCCAATGAATCAGTTCTACTTGGTTACTATTTGCTAAAAGGTCATCCAGTAGCCCACTACTGACAGTTGTAATGACGCTTCATGGCAGCTATATCTGTGGTACTCAGATTGGTTCCTCCTCCCAGGGCGGGACTTCCCTGACGAATATACTCCGTCATGTTCACGATTTCGATGGTTCTCATTCCATCAATAGAGAAGGCGTGCTCAGAGTAGTGCATGATGGAACCGTAGTCATAACCCATGTCATTAGTGGAGGTGGCGTACGCACTTTGCCTGCTGAGCTGTCTTCTGAAAGCTCTGGCAACATGGGAATAATCAATTCTGACAAAACGGTCACGATCAGGACGTGACTGCTCGTGCCAGTAGCCCAGAGTGTGTCCTATTTCGTGGAGGACGGTGTGCAAATTAGTACATAAGGGATACTGTAGGTTGACAAGGTGTACAACTGATCCTCTGTAGCCCACTGCAGTGGAATAGCAACCAGTACGACTAGTAGTGAACTTGACATAGCCAGTGGTGGACTTGCCTTCTGTGAAGGTGACACAAGACTTCAAGGCCCTCCTCCATATTTGAACGGCTTCACTGATCAAATTTTTGGTGGTGACGTCCACCGATGGGTCACAGTAGTAGTAGTACCTGCCACTGGGCCACAGACCAGATGTGGTGAAACTCTGAGCACTCTGTACAGAACATTCAACAATAATACTTGACATCTCATTGCTGTTCACAATCAACTGTTACCAGTCACAGTTAGGACATAATGCCAAACAAAGTCCGAGTTTTTGTTTTTACATTTTTAATCAAACATGTAAATAGGAGTCCCCCAAATTAACTCCTAATCATTTTAGGTGTTTTGTTCAGTTCAGTAGCAAGTTATCAATACTACAATTTTATAATACTAGCATTATAGTAATAATAGAAAGTATTTCTACCCACATTGGTATCCCTCAGTTGTAAAATGAATTAGCTTTTGTTTCATTTTAAAAGGGAAGGCCTAAGGGTCAATACAAAAAAAACTTGTTACATTGTTAGAATATTTTTGCTATCTTATGTACATGCTTTGCTATACCATCTCTAGTAATTAAATATTCATTAACTAAATGCGGCGAGGAAAGTCATGTAATGAGAAGTCCATGCTTCACTCAACAACCAAAATAGTTAACTACAATTGTATCTTACAGGATTCTTGCCATAGTAAGCATCAATGACATCCTGGCTTATCTTCAAGTCTCCTTCAAAGTATTCTCCGTGCTCCATGTAGTAGTCCAGATGGTTGTCAGTCTCCAAGTCCTGTTTTTCCGTGACTTCATCATCCTGTATGTCTGTTTCCAATGAAGTCATGGCCATCATATCACACCTGGGATGCAACAGAGCCTGCCTGGACACACACACCAGACTGCAAATTAACATCACAATGCTGGATACTTCATTTGCCATTGTTGAGAAAGATTTTCTTTGAGGATTCACTATGATGTCTGTGATGTAAGTGACTTTTTAAATGGACCATCAGATTTAGTGTTACTACAAATTTTAATTCCTTGTAGTAACATCTTCTATTGAAAAAATAGACAGTGAGAAATATCGTTACTAAAGAGTATGTTAATACTACATAAACAAATTGTACTACTACGGAACAGAGTGAAGATTGATCTTGTAGAATGCCAGATGATAAATATTACTTGTAATTCGCATATAGTAGTAATAGTAATAGTAGTAGTAGTTGTTGTTGTTGTTTTCCTAATTGATCTTAGGTATTTGACTAACTTGCATGTATGTATGCTCGTTTTCTCAGGCACTTTAGCTATAGGGAAAATTAAGTATGGCTGTGTGTGTAGTAATATAATCTTAGCCTCCTCATTCAAATAATATAATATGCCACATTAATCAGCCTAGCAAACACTCAAAGTTTACTTTGTCATTCAGCAATTTAAAGCTATTTGGAATAGTAGTCATGGTATGAAGAGTCAGAAGACAGGAAAGGAATAACAGGTGAGGGAGATGAGACCCTACAGAATTCTAAATTTGCTTTAGAATTTATGTTTGTGAGTAACACTAACTTGAGTATATCAAATACTTGACTTCAGCCTCCTTTGGTTTTGTTTGGAAAGCTAAAAGACAAAAGGAATATAAGCCTTAGCTACTGAGCACTTCTCAACTATTGGCTATTCATCTGCTGTAAAATGCAGCTGCAGTATTGGGTATGCAAGTGAGTTACAGTAGTCAGGGTGAACTATAAAGAAAAGAAAAAAACATAATGTAGAGTGATAGAGTTGATTAACATTCATCATTACTATTGTTTTGGTGCTTTTGTCCAAGACTTGGCGTTACCCAACCCCACTTATAAGCTATTCACTCAATTGAAACTTTGCTAGCTATTTGAATATGAATTGGAGTATGGTGACTAAAATCTATTTTCATAAAACTAATGAAATTGAGATTATTGGAGTTAGAGGTGTGGCAAGCAAATGTGGACTACTGACCTCTTCAGCATCACTGCCATCAAGCATTCTGTCTTTGTCCATGTCATAATTACCAACCCAACTGTAGATTATTTCCATTATTGCATTTATTTGGTCTCTTCCAATCCTTTTTTTTTTTTTCCCTTCATACTATACAATGGAACCTCTCTGAACAGACTTGCTGCTATGTGGATAGCCTTCAACTAGCAGGCAATACTGAGGCATGGATTGATTTCCCTTATCCTATCAAGCTTTTAACACTCATTTTGGCATTCATTTGTAATAGATTTTATTATTGACAAATTGATACAAATGAGGTGGATGGGTGGGGCAGGGGTGGGGCAGGGAAGATAGAACATCAGGACTGTCTGCAGTTCACAGTTGGAGTGTCCATTTTCGAGGTCAGTTGCATAGTTTCTACCACTTCCTTCATTTTATCTGCAGGTCCATGGAGTCTGGTGCTTTAGCCAGCCCCTGGATACTGCCATAACTTGTAAAAATCTGTTATTGAAGAACTGGGAATGGCAGGCACCAGTGATGGGGCTCAGCTTAACTAATTATATATAACCTCTTTTTTTTTTTTCTTTCCCCCCCCCCCCCCCCCCCCCCTCCCTTTCCTGAATGCTCACATTTATCAACCAATAAAAACTTCAACTATAAACTATCAAAGTATTTAGGTGCAGCTGAAGATATTTCTCCCACTCAGACCAGTTGTGTAATGTGAAAGGCATGCAAATGACCTCCCTCATTGGTCAACTTTTGGGAAATGTTCCAGTTAATTCAGTCATCCTCAGCTATTGCGGAATGTGTTTGCTTTTTATCTCCATTTTTATCATACAGTTTTACTTAGACAATGAGGCCTTCAAAATATTACATTAAATCTTCCAGAAAGATTCAATCCAATGGTAATGACTGGTGAGAACTGGCCCAACCCCCCACTTCATGACACCTCAAGTTTTACAGCTTGCCTCAATGGTGTCCATTGTTAGAGGTTTCACTGTATGTCACCATTACAATATTAGTATGTGAGAGAAGTCCCTCACCCTCAATAAACTCCTCTCACAGGGAGTTGAGAGCTGATTAATCATAACTTAATTACTTAATTGGTGGAGTGGCCTTGATTGGTGTTCTCTTGCTGTTTTCATGTAATAACAGTGTTTGGCTCTTAGTGACACACACCATTTTTGTGCTGCTTGTGATTTCTATGTCATGCACATCATGATATACTGGGCACATGCAGAGTTTGCTATATTATGGCTTTGCACATGTCCAGAGAGTTACATATAGTCTGCACTCATTGGTTCTGTTAATAAGTTAACCTCAACAGGGGTGGCGGAAGCAATTTTTCATTGGTCAGGCAAAACTTTTTGTCATAAAATTCATTACTTATAAGTAATTGTAACTTGTTAATATTAATAAGTGAAATAATTGATACACACACATATACAATGGACATAGTGAATCATTCAAAAATGTCCAAATACACGCAGTCGATTTTCATTAGAGCCAACAAACTCTTTAGCCACTTCGGATAAATCTATTGTTTTAACAATATCCTTATAGATGTCAATTATCATCAAATGGTTTAGTCTGGTTTGTTGCATTGTGCTCCGTAGATAGCCTTTAACTCTCTTCATTGTGGAGAAAGACTGTTCACTAGCTGCATTTGTACCTGGTAGAACTAAAATTAGGCGAGCAAGCCAACATACTTGCTTGTAGAATACTCTTTGACTTGACGAAAGATTACGTAGGAATGTGATGCCTTCTTTTAAGGTTATACTCTGATTGGATACACTGGAGAAACTTGAACCAAATATTTGAAGTTGAGTTGAAAGTTCACTTTCATTGAAATCATCTCCATACATGGTAATAACTTCTTGAAATTCCACTGAGTAATCACATTTGTTAGCAGCTTTTACAAACAATTGTTCAAGGTTTTTATACATCACATAACCGGGCTGATCAAACCTGTCTTGGATGCTTGTAACTGCAAGATCCAGGGCTTCAAAATATATTTGCCGATAGTGATCTTCAACAGTTACTGAAAAATAGCACTCTCCATCTCCTATTTCAAGTCGCTTTGGTGCTTTCCTTTTTCGTGGCAGCAATGGCTCATTAGTATCTGTTCGTTTTTGCATGCACTCCACATACTTCCAAAACAACTCCAACATACTATCACTTCTCATATCCTTTAGGGTCTGAATAGTTTTCTCAGCAATAGCCTGACCATCAGCAGCAGACATAGACTCAGCTTGAAGGGATACACTCAAATTATCAGTAATTTTTAATATTCTTTCACAAAGGTGAAGCCCAAATAGTAAGTGAAATTCAGACATTTGAACTTTCATGCCAATTATCCTTCCCTTGATATCTGCAAGTAAGCTCCCCTCCAAACTTTCTTCCCATAATAACTTTAAAACAGAATAATTCTCAAGTATGCTTCCAATAGATGCCCCCTTAACAGTCCACCTAGTAGGACAAAACGACCGGATTCCAACAGCAGAAATTGAATCACCCTCGGAATTAAGTCTGGCCTTGATTTTGTCAAACATAACATTTCTTTTTGGTGAGAACTTTACTAATTTAGTTATTTCTAATGCAACTTCCATGGCATCACAACAGACCTTTGATTTCTTCATGGTAGTACTAACAGCTAAATTTAAAGCATGACCATAACAATGAGTATACAGAGCACATTTCTCTTCCAAAGCCAATTTTGCTGCTACACCATTCCTGCTACCACTCATGTTACTGGCCCCATCATAGCACTGTCCGCGACATTGTGATAAGCTGACATTCATACGAACAAGCGTATCCTTTATAGCATGAGTAAGGGATTCAGCACTAATGTTATCCACTTTATAGAGTCCAATAAAGTCTTCATGATCCTCCAGTTTTTCATCTACCCATCGAATGCAAATTGTAAACTGTTCGTTGTTTGCAACATCAGTGCACTCATCTGCCATTATAGAATAACAAGCACTTTCTCGTATATTTTGACTCAACCTTCTAAGAACTTGAAGGGCCATAATCTGAAGACATTCATTTTGAATGTCATGGCTGGTATACTTGTTGGTTTTTCTTTTCATCCACTCTTTCACCTCCGGACAATCATAACAGCGAAGCAGCATTAACTCATGAAAATTACTTTCCATATCCTCGCGACGTCTTAAAGGTATGCCTTGACGAGCAAGAAAAGATAAATTCTGTAAAATAATTAAGAAAATCCTTCTGTTTCCTTCTTTTTCTTTTTTTTGTGCACTACTTACAACCTCTCCAATGTCACCTAATAACTCTTTTGGAAGTGTAACAACAGCTTCAGTGGCTTCTTTGTGAGTTGCACTTGTTTGGTGTTTTTTAAAAGTTGAAACACCTTCTTTCCAATAAGTAAATCCCTTCGAAATAAAAGCTGGTTCTCTTTTGGTACTGGTTAAAAACTTGGCCTCCATAGAAGCACTCATGCATACATGGCAAAATGCAGCATCTTGTTTGATGTCATAATGCAGCCATGGATATTGAATACACCAATCTGCTCTAAAAGACCTGTATTGTAAATCAATAGCTAATGATTATAATTATAGTATGCTATAGCTAGTAACTCACAATAAAAGCTTAGCTAGCTGACTGGCCTCATTTAACAGTAGTATGGCTCACCTTTCATCTTTTCCGGTACCAAACTTCCTCCTGGGAAACTTAAAACACTTGTTGGGGTGGAACTTGACTGGCACGCCACCACAAGAAGCCATATCTAACTCCTCTCCACAAGGAGTATCCACCTCGCCACCACCAGAAGCCATACTGTACTACTGCCACACTTACTCACGATCGCAAGCTTATTAATAATTTTCTCACGATCGCAATCTTATTTTTAAAAAATAGCGATAATGTCGAGGAATAAGTTAATACTTTATTTCGTTGGGACAAAGAGGGAAAAAAGTTTTTAACTGTGTGCTCCTGGATTGGTCCGGCGGCTGCCGGGTCTGCCGGGCCGGTTCCGCCACCCCTGCTCAAACAACCTGGTGCTATCTAACTGTGCCTTAAGAGGCGTGCGCCTGTTTGTTGCCTCCACTGTTAGTTGGCGGAAGACCACCCATTCCAGTCACATAGTAATTTACAACTAAACAGGAGATTCAGCTGTATATATATTTTCTGGAGAGCACTTTGGAGATATTTTTCTAACAGGACATCTGGAGGACCAGCCAGAGTCAAAGCAAAAAGAAAAAAAGAAAAAAAAGACATCTAGCTATATGTAGTAAAATTAGGTTGTATTACTCCTCATAGCTAAGGAATGTTGTTTATTTCAAACCTGCCCTAAAATTTTGCTCGCTGCAGCCCGGAGCATGACGCGGGTGAAAATGTTTGACGGGAGGTAAAAACAACTAGTGATTTGCCTGAGCACAATTAGCAAGCGAGCCTGTCCAGTTAGGTTACATAAAACTACAGTATTGTTATACGAATTTTACCTGAAGTAGCTTCTATTTACTATCAAACAAATACGAATTACTTTTTTACCTCGATTTTCATGAGTCTTAGTCGCTGCACGGAGATTAGGTAAAGGTTCTGGCTGCGAGGACTTAGTAGTCCAGTCATTTTAAGGTTGGACCCGAAACTAATTGCAAGAAAAAGCTTCTCAGCAGTTTTCCATGTTAAAAAATGTATACTGAAAGTCCCAAGGAATCCAATTAGGGGAACACCCTGAAATTAACAAATATTGTAGTCAATATTTGCATTACAAAATTTTCAATTGTTTACCAAAAAAAAAAAAAAAAGATCTATGTTTGCACACTTTGATTCAGACAATTCCTGCACATTTTGTTGTTTATGTCCTTGCTCCAGATGTCACAGTCACTAGATTAATGTATCACTCCCCTCTCACACTTAGCTAGCTGTTTTATTCATTTTTTCTTTTTAGCTAACTAGGCTGCTCTCTTGTACATAGAGTTTGTCCTTCATCCACCCATCATATCACATTTCATCTCTTTTAATTCTCTTTGTTATACAGTGGTTGTAAATTTATAATAATAATTTCACACTAACTGCCGACATTATGTTATACTTGATCTTTGACCCCTATTCATGTGGTATTCTGCCATTTCATTATACTTGCCCTTTGTGACCCCTAGTCGTGCGTTATTTTTTGTTAAGTTTTAATTGCCATAGCATCATATGGTTGTAAAATGATAGCTGGTTAAATCATACTTACTGATCCACTTCAGCACAAATGGTGAGCTAGCTAGACTAATTGATAGATAATGTAAAGAAGATGGAACTCAGAGCTACACATCAGTAGAAAGTTAAATGATACACAATATAAGAACCTCCTTTCTAGTTTCTCACCTCTCGTTTATTGAAAACCCAAACTTAGTGTCTAGCACCACACTGAAGTTTGAAATTTCAGATGGGTAGGAGCAAGTTGAGAGGTGGGGTGGGGGCGGGGCAGGGACCGAATTAACTAGAGGCATCCATAGTATAACTCATACTAGAGTGTTGACAGCTACTTTCTTTAGTTTTATCACTTGTCAACTGTATTTCAGAAAACATAATGTTAAGAATTATTTTTTTCTCTTTTGGACCTGTAGCTTGTAACTATTATAAGGAAGTAAAAAGTGAAGGGACTGAGGCCACCACAATTAAAAAATAAATATGGGTTAGCTGCTCCTATTGTCCAAATTTTGTGCAGAATTCTAAAAATGATTTTTAAAACCCTTTTTAAACAGTAAGAATTTCTGTTTCTATGCCACTGGCTACATTGTTAAAAATGGAGGAGGGAAGCAGTCACCCCTCCTACCACCCCTTCTCCTATCCCCTTAAAGTTAACAATGACTTCAAAGTGCACTTGCCATTCAACAATAACTGAAGTAATTTTTCAAAGATTCTTGCATCTAATCTAAAAAGTTAATGTGGTCAAAACTTGTCAATTAACGGCTCTAGAAAAGAATTGCGGTTTTCCAGTTGCTCTAATAGTTGGTTATGCATTGGTAGTTGACAAATAAAACAAACATTCATGTGTTTAGGTTTGCCACAAGGATAGAAATCCTTTTCATTTCAACAAGTCATTACCAAATGGTTGACAACTTTGTTGCTCAGTTCAGTTATGATTTTTCATATAACTTCGTTGCTCAGTTCAGATATAATTTTTCAGGACATATGTAAATAGGCACTCATGGGAAAGAAGAGGTTGCCATTGAACCAAGAATAATATTGAAATCTTTATGAGAGTCCGCTAGCTACAACAAAAAGTCACCATGTACACAAATCTGTAAACAAAAGGGGGGCCCGACCGCCATGTCAGCCCCTGTGCCCCCCCCCCCCCCCCACTTAGGAAAGTCTGTTCTCCATACTGACTGAGAGAGATGTGCTAGCATAAAGAAGGCAAGTGAGGCACGTCAAGCTATCAAGCCTATTCAACCTCTACCTGGACAACAAGTACACCAAGATTGTCACAGAAAGTATTGTATTCCTAATCAGATTGCAAAAAGTATTAAGCAAAGTTTAGTTTGTGAATCTTCAGGTTTTGAACAACCAACACTTAGATCAGATGGCGACCAATTTTGCTTCAAGTCAAATTGCCTTTTTTGGTCAACCAGCCATGTTAGGAAATAAAAGGAAAAGCTATAATGCTTTGCCTGTCAGAAATATCAAGTTGAAGGATACACTTCTTGACTTGTGTCAAGAAAGAAAAGATTCATGGACACATACTGTTATGGCACGAATTGTTAATGTCATGATCTGCATGCAGCAGATGCTGTTTATCATAAGAGTGGTGATGCTAATTTTAGTAGCTACAAAGAAGCAAATTCCTACAGCTCACAGTAATGACAAGCTAGGTTCCATAAAGTTAAAGCTAGGTTAGACCACAAGAAATAGAAAGAACAAAAGCATTTTTGGAAGTGGCTAAATATTTAGAAGAAAATGATGATGAACAGATTACAGTGAGTGACCTTATAAACAAAAGAGAAACCATTATAGCTGATTCCATCTGTGAGGCTTATGGCAGAGTATTATATGCAATCCAAGCATAAATAGCATTTTAGTAATCGAATAGTCATAACTCACGTTGATGATAAGTCCAATATTGTAATATTCTCTGTCACTTGTGGCGATTGTCGGGGATCAGGGTGTATCAACTCAACCGAATTACTTGATGATGAAACTCAATAAATTGAACTGCAGTAGCCAAGGAAAACATTTGATTCAGTATTTTTATCATCCAAACTATTTATAACAACTGAGTATGTTGTTTAGAACAACTTGGTGTACAAAAAATCTTGTGAGAAACCTTTTCTTTGTTTTGGGTTGACCCTTTTTCTGACTGGACTATAGCATCCGTCTACAAAGAGGCAGTTTTTTGTATGAAGTATTTTAGCTACAAATAAAGATTCTGTCTTAAAATGGTAAAGGGTTTCAATAAGCGTACTGGTTCGCATTTCTCATAAAAAGCCTTGCCGTTCGATCAGGTAACTCTGCCAAGAACTAACCGCGGGTGCGTTGGAGCGATCAATATGCAGCATCAATATTATAGTTAGGTCCCGAGACCAAAGGATCTACCGGCTATTAGGCGCTGCTTCAGAGGGAACTACTGCCTTAGAACCTCCCGCCTTCAGGGCAGGGCTTCTATATAATAGTTAGGCGCTGCTTCAGAGGGAACTACTGTATTTAGGGTCCCTGAAGGCCCTTGATTGTAGCGTCCCGAGCACAGTGAGGGCGCTACACTTAGGGCCTGAGGGACCCTAAAAACAGTAGTTAACGACTGCGCGCAGCGCCTAACTAATTTAGAACCTAGCAACAGTTCCTAACAACACAATTGGAGGTACTCTACATATAGAAGCCCTGCCCTGAAGGCGGGGGCACTACATATAGAATCCCTCCCTGAAGGACCTAAGAGATTTAAAGTCCCTCTGTCACAATACAAAAACTACAGTAGCTATGTTCTAAGTGTTGTTAGGAAAACTGTTGCTAAGGTTCTAAATTAATTAGGCGCTGCGCGCAGTCGTTAACTACTAGACTGTTTGTAGGATCCCTCAGGCCCTAAGTGTAGCGCCCTCGCTGCGCTTAGGACACTATAACCAAGGGCCTTCAGAAACCCTAAATACAGTAGTTCCCTCTGAAGCAGCGCCTAACTATTATTAGAACATAGCTACTGTAGTTTTTGTATTACGTAGCGGGGCTCTGAATCGCGTAGTTCCTCAGACGAGGGCACTATATGTAGTGCCCTGACAGAGGGCTACTATATGTAGTGCCCTGCCTCTCAGGGCATTGGAAACAGGTTAGTGGTTGCTATGTTCTAAATTAGTTAGGCACTGCGCACCATCGGACGCTACTGTGTTTAGGGTCCCTCAGGCCCCATTAGTAGCGCCCTCGCTACGCTTGGGACGCCACAGCCTTCGGCCTTCGGGACCCTAAACACAGTAGTGCCCTTAGTGGCAGTGTCTAACTATTATTTGTACAAAACTAAACTAGCTAGTATGTTCTAATTGTTTGCGCGTGTGAATAATGTAAGACAAGGAATTTATAATTTGCGGATGCAGGTCTCGGTACATAATAAAAAATACGGTTTTGTTATCACGGTGTTGCTGTCTCTATCAATAGTACCTCTCCCAGAGGCGAGCGAAACATGGATAAAAGACTTGTTTTGCTGTTGGTCGGTGTAGCCGTATTAAACATTGTGGGTAAGTGTTTGCTTAATTAAGTGGGGTCGGTTAGTCACACTTCGTTTAGTGTGGGTTCGGCCGCTAGCCGAAACTGTTAGGTATAGCTAGTAACTATTAACGGTGTAGCTTGTGTGAGTAACTGTTAACGGTGTAGCTTGTGTGAGTAACTGTTAACGGTGTAGCTTGTGTGAGTAACTGTTAACGGTGTAGCTTATGTGCACAAGTTGAGTAGAAGAGGTACATATATATAGCATTCAGTGGACAGTGAGTGAATGCCCTGACCCTGCTTTCAAATAATTGAGCCTTCAAAATGGAAACAGGAACAAATTTAACCATAATTCTTAGTTTGTTGGGCTGAGAGACACCCCACTAGATTGTAGTTTCATGCATGCTCTTTGCCACACCCATTTAGATCACCAATTTTTAGCTGGTTTGAAAAGACCCAACATGGAGTGAGACAGGAAGAGGGAAAATGTGAATTGACATTGAAAATTCACCAGCTATAGTGACAGGGCATCTCCTGCAGGAGGTTCATAAGTGCAGTTGCTTGTGTGTTGGTGTCATCTCCCAGAGTCACGGCCACATTTTGGGTGTTGTCTATATAATAGAGTAGTCTCGCTTGCGAGACCCTTTACCATACCGCTTCGCTGGGAAATGGTCTGGGGACAGACGTAGGGTTTTCAGGTTCTCTACAGGAATGCACGTAGAGCCAATCAGATTGTACCAATCACATGACCAACCTCAAACTTTAATTTATTGCTAATTGAAATGATTTAGCCGTAGCTCTACCACGCGTCGGTTAGTCAGCTGTATGGTTGCTGTGATATGGAAACGTTGAAAGAAGTTTTGAGAAGTGTTGTGGAGGGCATTGGTTACAAAGCTGCGCGTGCAGAACAGCGGAGGGCAATTCGTGCAGGGAAAAGATATTTTCATTTCCCTCCCAAGGGGAAGTGGGAAAAGTTTTATTCTCTCCCGCTGTTTTTTTTTGACAAACTTAGAAATAATTCAGAACCTAAAAGTGTAGTGGTTGTACTGTTGGAGTTCATAGTCGTATATGCAAATCGTGCTCTTCAAGCTCATTTAACAGCTGATCAATAACACTCCGCAAGTAATAAGTTCACCCTCACAACCAGTTCAAGCAAGTTCTTCAAAAGCGGATGTAGATATTCCTGCAGATCAAGCTAAAAAGCTACCATAGGCGGCAGTTGGGATTAAATTTAAAAAAAAATTAACTGCAACATTAGGCGGCAATTAAATTCTTTACGACTCAGGTCACATGGATTCTTCATTGATTGCATTCCTCCAGAACCTGGAAGTACGGCGAGTGTCCCCAGACCCTCTTTTTTCCCCGAGCGGAGGGAGGGGCATGAGGGTCTGGCCTGCGAGACTAATAATAGAGTACGGTACCTTGAAATCTGTGGGATTTAGAAACTCGAAGGCTCTGGGCGGTAGCATCAGAGCGTAGTGAGGATGCTACTAGGAGCCTGAGGGTTTATAAATCCTGCAGATTTCCATGGTACTGCACTCTAATTTTTTTTTTTAGAGAAGGCTATGCAAAACTGTACTATAGTGATGGAACAGAAGAAACTAACGAGTAGCTATATCTGAGTATTGCCGCTCATTATGCCTGGGTCAACTTGGTGCTCAGCTGAGGATGAGGAAGAATTATTGTGGGAGACAGATGGAGAATACTGTGCACAAGCATTAGTTGTTCTATATGTGTGGCAACTATTTTTTCCTTACGTTGAAGGCAAGAACACCGAGCACTACGACATATTCCACGTCACAAATACCACTAGTTGAAAAGCCTGGTCAGTGCACTCAAAGGTACACGGAAAAGATATATAAAACAACAACCTGGGAGGCTTGATTTAAAACACACTCATAAATGCAACTAAACACTATATTCTTTCTGCGCTGTCATTGTTAATGACGCCAAGACAAGATGAGCGGTCACAATTTTGGTGTACTCTATAGCTACTTCAGTTCCATCACTGTAGTTCAGTTATAGCATATCATTCTGTTTTTCAAAAGTTAGAGTGCAGTACCATGGACATTTGCGGAATATAGAAACTCGAAGGCTCCCTGCTGTAGCATCAGAATTTGTCATAGCTTCACAATGGCGGTAAAAAAACTAAATTATTTTCAAAGCTATATTTCTTGGCAATAAGTTGCAACAGTAGCCGCTGGTAGGTATTTCTAAGTGCTGCCGGGCGTGATTCTAAGTGAATTAGATTCAAGCAACGGATCAATCAAATTGAGGTATGTATTTAGTCACGCTCTGTTCTAAAGGCTAGACTGTGCCAACATTCGATTCCCCGACTCAAGGCATAACTCTTTGAAATTGATTTTTGGGAATCTTGTGAGTGTCGCCATGACAGTGCAAGTATCGGTGCTGGTGTAAGAGATCTGTCAGTTCTGGGTTCGGGGTTAGAGGGGTTCATTTGGGAATAACGTCGATGGGGATTCTCTCCACATAGAGTTATGGAGGCCATACAGCGTGTGTGTTACTTCAGTGCCTGTCTATCTGCAGGTCTTTTCTTCTGTAACTGGACCTATTTGTGTTGTACATGGCAGAAGGATTAGGGTGTGAGCGAGAGAAATTCATTTGAGAGTGTCAAGTGTCGTGAATGTGATGTTTGGTACATTCCGTCCTGTAGTTATGAATGTCATTATATCACTACATATAGTCATTTTATGTGGGCAGATTGAACTGGAACTCTTTAATTAATGTACCTTCCCGTGAAGGTGTGCATGGTTACAGATGGATGCATTCATTGTATACTGAAGACTGGAATGACAGGGCGGGAAGGAGGGTGGGAGTTCACCTGACTGACCACAGAGTCTACACAACTGGGCCAGGAATGTATTTCACTCTTCGTTATGAGTGGCCGTAGACTATACTTTTTTGTTTGAAGAATAATAGCTATCTTTTGAACACATACTGATTGACCGTGCTAGAGTTATATGTGTTTAGGGTGAAGTTGGAAGCATTGTTGGTCGGTAGGGAATATGAGCTAATACAGACAGCAGCCACTCATGCTCTGTTTAAAGTTAGAGTCCTACTTCCTGCAGGATAATTATGTGCTTTACATCATAGTTTGTGAATACAGGCAATTGGTGCTAGTTGGTATCACTTTGCACCCTGCACATTGGGTTTAAGACTTGCCAGTTGGTAAGGTGTCAAGCACACCTATTAGCAACTGGTACACTTCGGCAGTATGCAAAGGAAAGAGAGTGAGCAAAATAATGGCAGAGAGGTTCGAGCATAGCCACTTGCTTAGATATCAAAACTTATATTATTAGTGTTCTCTAGCTCTCTCTCTTTCCAACTCAAGTTGTCATACTTTGCTGGTTTTTGTCGGTAACTTTGCAATCTTTACTGACTGACTTCTATGTCTAGCTACTGTCTGTAATGGTTGAATCTCCAGTTTTCGTATGCTACACTTGTGTGTGTGTGTGTGTGTGTGTGTATGTATGTGTGTGTGTGTGTGTATGTGTGTGTGTGTGTGTGTGTGTGTGTGTGTGTGTGTGGTGGCTGTGTGGTGTAGTGGTTGTGTCCTTGGCTCGGGGCCTCAGGTCCCCGAGTTCAAGCCCAACTCTGGCATTTTTTCCATCTGATTTTCCATCTGCCTCCTACCAGCCCCACCAGTCCACCCAGCTGTGATTGGGTACCTGGCATTTGCTGGGGTGCAAATTCAAGGCCTTTTCTCAATGGTCCAGGTGGGACTTTGCTCTGAGGAAAGGCCTGTTCTCCTGCGAGTTCCTAGCCCGGCTCCAATGGCTCACAGTGCCTGCTTAGTGCACAGGCATCCTGGCTCTGCCAGATGCGCGTGACCGCCTAGCGGCAGCAAGAGAATTTCCATTTTTGCATTTGTGTGTGTGTGTGTGTGTGTGTAAGAGAGAGAGAGAGCTGCAATGTCCATACAGTGCTTCCAGCTTAAAGAGTGGATTTTTTAGCTTTTTGGTTAAGGTTGCTAATTCTGCTATAATTTCTCAAGTATGTGTAATAGAAAGCTAAAAATTTGTATTATTATACATTAATGTCATATTAACATACAGACAAACAATTTTGTGGGTTTGTGGTTATTGTTGTGGTTATAGGTGATGGAACTGGGAGCTTCAAGACAGTGAATTTGGAAGTGTTTAAGCTGAAAAAAGAGAAATTATTAGTCCTTATCTCTATAACTTGGTATACTGATACTTTAATACCTGAAGTTTCATTTGAGCCTAATTTTGTGGGCACACGAAATTTGAATCTCGAAATATTTAAAATTTTAAGAAAAAAAGTGTTTAAGCCAGGATTTTTGAATTTATTGAGTTATATCTCTAAAAATTTGACACATGATGTAAAATTGCCTTAAAATTATTATGCATAACTTTGGTAGCTATACCTTGAAAATTAAGTGAGTTGTGGCTGTTTTTCACCAAAAAAAAATTATGCACGGTAAGGGTCATCAAATGATGACGTTTACAGCGGATTGTGGGCCTATAGTACACGTAAACGCGACGTCACAAAACAGCGCATGCGTATTTGTGCAAGGGCGCCAGTTTACCGCTAATTGTTGCACGGGTATGGCTGATTTAGCTACGGTTGTATCTCAGGCCCTAGCAGGTATCAAGTTTTACGGCGTTACTGCCTATCGCGGCCAGCGTTTTAGCTTCCGTCTGGAGCTGCACAACCCGTAGGACTCCAACTGCATCGCCCTGATGTTGTCAGAATACCGAATGCTGGGAGCCTTGGGAGTATTAAACTCCTTCAGCTTTTCTTCAGCTCTTGAAAAAGATGACCTCTTGGATAGGCTTGGCTCCAAGTTAGTAATATACCAGCCAACAATTCTGTGACTGATTTCGACTTTGTTTACTGCTGCTAGTAGAACGATGAGAATCCATACAGCCGATTGCAGTTAGGGAAATAACTGTTCGACCTTAGCGCTCGTTAACTAGTTACGTTTAATGACGAACTACCGCAAAATCTTGACGTCAAAAAAAATGGCGTAAAATGTATTAGAGTGAATGAGAAAAGTTCTTTTCCCCGTTTTCCATTCTCTAAACAGGCAGTTTTACTATTGTAAACATTATTGGGATGATGAAGAAAAGGTATGTGTATGTTAAATGACTGTAGTGAGGGTCTATACAATAGTTTCAAAAAATCCACTCTTTAAGTTGGAAGCACTGTATACTTGCTCAATGTTTACTCTCTGTGTGAAATAGAGATGTAAACTATTGCCAACCACGCCCACTGCAACCAGACCATTTCTACATTTCTAATATAGCTGGTGTTATGGAGAGGATGATGAGCTGGCACATACATTGTGTTGTAACACTATCAGATGAATGGAAGTTTTTGTGTGATGTGTTTTGATCACTGACGTCTAACTGCTGTACATGGTTGCCTTATGATTGTATCTGGCCCCACCTACAGTGACGAGTCTCATATTCTGATGCAACACCACTCACTCTTATTCTGAACTGTACCAGAATAAATAGTACCTTGTTCATTCTGCTTAGGAAAACTTACAAGAGAAACTAACAGGAAAAGTTTCGTAAACCAACCTAGTTCTTTCATAACTCTTCCAAGTTACAAGGTCAACACAAAAGTTAATAGACGTTTGTTTTCAAAATTCCAGTAATAAGTTGAACGTTTTGAATAAGTTATACATCACAGCACGTTTAATGCTATAGTCTATGTGTATGTGTTAGGCCGTAGTTACATGCACTTAGCATAACTGGTGTGTTTTTTCCTATCATTAAGCAGCAACATGTGCAGGCACCACATTTCTAGTGATACTATGGAGTAACTCATGGTTTCATTTTTACCATTGTGTCATAGCACCATTTGTGCAGTATAGTGAGTGGCAGACTCTAAACCCTCCTCTTACAAATAGGATGATATTCATTACTGCCTCACAGACTTAGTGTGGTGCTTTATGGAGATAGCTTGTGTAGGAAATACTCACTGTTTCCGTCTAAGTTGAGTACAATATTCTACCACTGAAGCTATAGGGGTGCTAGAAGTGTTAATTGAGAAGCAAGAGATTGAGCATGAACTTATGCTTACCACGTTATTGTCTAGCCGCATGAACTTATGCTCACCACGTTATTGTCTAGCTGGCATGAACTTATGCTCACCACGTTATTGTCTAGCCGGCATGAACTTATGCTCACCACGTTATTGTCTAGCTGGCATGAACTTATGCTCACCACGTTATTGTCTAGCTGGCATGAACTTATGCTCACCACGTTATTGTCTAGCTGGCATGAACTTATGCTCACCACGTTATTGTCTAGCCGGCATGAACTTATGCTCACCACGTTATTGTCTAGCTGGCATGAACTTATGCTCACCACGTTATTGTCTAGCCGGCATGAACTTATGCTCACCATGTTTGTTACTTACACTGTACACATTAAGTTGGTGCTTACCCGTCCTTCCCTCTCAAGAGTACTTCTCCTCCGCTGGTTCAACTGTAATTTCTTTGGCCTCTGTTTTTACTTGTTCCTTACCACTCGTGATTCCACTTGTGATTCTATTTGCTGCAGGAATCTGACCTAGCTATAGTCAATAGTCAAATTGAATTAATTCTTTGGAAGCCTTTCTTTAACTTTTATTTGAAATTTAGCAAAGTTAATGCTAGGTTGCAGGTGGGTGGGCACTAGTCTCGCAAGCCAGACCTTTGCCGACCCCTTACCGCTACGCGGGGGAAGGAAAGGTCTGGACAAGTGCTATAGCCCGTGTCGTTCCATTCCTCCAGATTCTGGAGGAACGTATAAAATGTGTATTACTTATGATTGGGTGTGGTTTACGCGTTATCATTTTAATGGTTACGTGTCGGTTTCATTGCGTCATATTTCATCACAATTAAATTCCACTGGAACGAAACGTGCTATAGCACTTGTCCAGACCCTTTCCTTCCCCCGCGTAGCGGTAAGGGGTCGGCAAAGGTCTGGCTTGCGAGACTAGGTGGGCACCACTAGTTACACTGCTAGGTTACAGGTGGGTGGGCACCACTAGTTACACTGCTAGGTTACAGGTGGGTGGGCACCACTAGTTACACTGCTAGGTTACAAGTGGGTGGGCACCACTAGTTACATGCTAGGTTACAGGTGGTGGGCACCACTAGTTACACTGCTAGGTTACAAGTGGGTGGGCACCACTAGTTACACTGCTAGGTTACAGGTGGGTGGGCACCACTAGTTACACTGCTAGGCACCATACACAGCCAGGTGGTGTGAATTCTGTTGTTGACACTTCTGATTTATATAGCCCTAGTGTGCACTACTGGGAGTCTCTCGGACAGCTAGTGCTGACACGTTGACTAGCCAATTATTCATCCAACTTAATTGCCTCACAAACTCTTAACTTGGGAGAACCTTTTATGATCTTACCTTCTCTGTGTTTGTCTGCTAGATGCCCAGTCTTGTTCTGGCTTCACATGTCGGTCTGGACAGTGCGTCTTCTCCAGGAGTTACAGATGTGACGGCACTACTCATTGCAGTGATGGCAGTGATGAGACAAGATGCTTAAGTAAGTAAAATCTATAGCTTTTAATGGAGATGGGAGGGAGGGAGGGAGGGGGGAGGGGAGGGAGGGAGGATTAGGCAATATAATTGGAAATTTTAAATAAAGACACGAACTATAGCCAGCAGCTTACTTTGAGTGGTCGTCGCCATGACATCAATAACCCTTACAACTTTACGCCAGTTGAGACAATTAAATCTGCCCCTTTCTATTTAGCTTTTAATATTACAGTATGGTGTTCAGCTATATGAAGTAATTTATGGATTTTGACTGATCTATTGATGATTGATTGCTTTTCTTCACAGCTTGTTCATCCGGCTACCCATGTGATAACGGCAGGTGCACTAACTTTGTGTCTGACAGATGTGATGGGACAAATGACTGTAGTGATGGATCTGATGAAGAAAACTGTGGTAAGATTTTGAAGTGTGTGTACGTGTGTGCGCATGTGTGTATACATGCATGTGTACGTGTGCGCGTGCATGTATGTGCAAGTGTGTGCGCATGTGTGTATACATGCATGTGTGTGAGCATATCTACCCACTGGTGCACACGTGTATGTGCATGTGCTACATAAAACTTCTGTTTGAAAACCTCAAAGCTACTCCATTTTATAATACCAGTACAATGATTCCAAAGACCATTGCTATTAGTCATATGTGTAATAGTACAAAGATATGAATGAGTAAAGCTTGCGTGCTGGGATGGCAGTTAAATGGTCACTTGTATCTGTGCTTGACAATGCACATGTGTGTTTGTGTGTGCTGTGTAAGGTCTCGTCACGTTCAGCTCTAGTTCCGTAGCAGGAGCAGTCATCGGCATTGTCATCGCGGTGATTTTTATCACCGTTATTGTTCCAGTCGGTATCTGCGTGACCATCATCTGCTGCGTCTTCTGCTGTGCAGGGGCAGCCGGAGCTGCTGCTGGCGGCTCGTCTAGGCGTCGCAACGTGCGCACGACCAATGTCGCCCCAGTGGTTGCTACGACAACCACGACGACCACCACCGCGGACAAGCCTGCCTATCCGGTGGGCAGCACGCTGCAGCAAGAGCCCCCTCCCTCTTACTTCGATGCCAATGCCTATCCCCAGCAACCTGGTGCCGCCTATCCTCCCCAGCAACCTGCAGGGACAGGATATCCACAGCAGCAGCCACCACCTGCTGAAGGGTACCCTCTTCAGCCAGTTGGAGCTTACCCTCCTCAGCCCACTGGAGCCTATCCTCCTCAGCCTACTGAAGCGTACCCTCCGCAACCTACTGGAGCCTATCCTCCTGCACAACCAACGGGGGCGTACCCTCCGCAGCCAATGGGAGCCTATCCTCCAGCGCAGCCAACTGATGGAGGATACCCAACTGCCCCTCAGTAGAGACTTACTCTCTCTGCACCCTTGACTTTCTGGATATTAATAACTGCTTTAGATATGTCTTCATAATGGAGTCCATTGTTGTAGTAGTTTGCATTGTGCACTATAAGAATAATACATGGTTGTTCTTTTTATATATAAGTAAAGAATTGTTGTCATACACACAAAAAATTAGTTACCTTATGACAGTACAATAGCAAAAAGCAGCTGCCTGAATCAAAGGCCAAGCTATATTAGCGAGTTAGGAAGGTGAATCAAATGGAGTGTCAGCATAGCACAATAACAATATTTGTATTAGGAACTACTGCTGTGACTGTGTTTGTAAATGTAGAGTGTCCTCGCCTCTTTCTGGTTCCCGTGTGATCCAGACTTATTATGGTGAGTTAACTTGAGTCTCATTCTGGCCTCTTAGTTTTGGGGTATTTTACTGAAAGAACTAAAACTAAAAGCTGCTTTAGAAGACAAAAATCCTAAACTACCTATACTAGAAACATGGAGAGAAAAATAAAAATAAAGAAAGCTGAGCAATATTTATTTATTCATTTGAAATCATTCAATATTGTTATAAAGTTATTAGGAGACTAAAATAACTAAGTCAATTGATAGCAAAATTAATTCTTGTACACATTATTGAAGAAATAGTTAACTAAATCTTCAGGTAGCATTGGGAGAAAAACTAAAACCAAGCCTTTAAATTACTTCATTTAATACAGATAGTTAAAACTAAAAAAATCTGGAATTACTTGCAAAGCAAGACTTTTTGATGAGCACAAAATTGCCACAACATAATGTACTAGACCTTCAGTTTATTATTATTATAATATTATTTTTACTGGATTCAAGATACTTTATGCACCAGCAACCTATATCTACATCACAGTGGCAAAATGGAATAACATAATAAACATCCAGTGTCCTCGTGATGTGTGTCCAGTGCATCAACACATTAAGAAACATAAATTGAGCTACACATTGATGCACCATCTAATATAAATTTGATATGGTAGATTATAGTCCAGACAATGAGCGTTCTGTAGTCCCTTGGCCATACGCCACGTTGCCTTGCATGCTCTGCTGCGTGATGTCTTGTATAGGTTTTTCACACTGGCCACTTTTTGATGGACTAACTTCAGATTTACTGGTAAATGGTTTGTAGTGACGACTTCTTTTATTTCTTAGAATCCCATTTTGAGACATTTTTAATTTGTTTTTTCTTTTGACGCAGACGATAATCCACAGCATTCCGCCCACAGTGCTTGCTATGAGAGCACCAATGATAAATGAAACTGTCCCTATGGCAATTCCTGTCACTAGACCTAAAGAACAGTCCAACAGATAGCATAAAATGAAAGTTGAGCATTTGTAATAAACTAGTAATGTAGTGTCGCCATTACCACTGTATGAAATTTCAAAGCCATTGTGTCAATCATTTCAACTTTCAAGTTCCTCTTTTTTATGTGACCCTCCCTTATTTCATATGACCCTCCTTCATTTCAGGCGACCCTCCTTCATTTCATGTGACCCTCCTTCATTTCAGGCGACCCTCCTTCATTTCATGTGACCCTCCTTCATTTCATGTGACCCTCCTTCATTTCATGTGACCCTCCTTCATTTCATGTGACCCTCCTTCATTTCATGTGACCCTCCTTCATTTCATGTGACCCTCCTTCATTTCATGTGACCCTCCTTCATTTCATGTGACTCTCAAGAAATACTAAAAGCTTAAACTTCTTGAAATTAGCTAGTAGGGTACGTTCAAGTCTAAAATGTTGATTTAATTTCTCTGTAGTAATGGTGATTTTTACACCAAATGTGAGAGCCATGAATGGTACTGTATGGCTCTTAATTCAGTATGGCTATAAACGGTACAGTACCGCAAAAACAATAGCATTACCAACAATAACAATAGCATTACCACAATAACATTACCATTTAATAGGAAGACATTCTATAGCAGTTTATTTAGAGTTACTTTCATTAGTTTACTTGTAAGCACTCTAAGACTGTTGTAGGCAGCTATTTGCATTCATTCGATACTGGTAAACCAATGACATTCTTCCAAGTCGCATCCAAAGGCCAGCCAGCACAAAATACATGATCAATTTCAGTATATAAAATATGTATAATATATATATATTTAAACCCCTAATAATTCTCGCTCGCTCTGCTTGCTCGCCTATTTATATATAATGTTTTTTTCTTACTATAATCATCAACCTTGCTACTGTGGCTGTTGTTTGCTTGAGAGTTAGTTGAGGAGTATGTATTGATAACTGAACTACTGATAGATATAGTAGATGGACTTGAGAAGATTTGAGATTCCGTGGAAACTGAAGTTTTTACATGATCTGTGAAAGTAGTACAATAAACAAGAATATCATCATTTATTTCTTTAAACTAAGTACTACAGTTTCAGCATAAAGGCAAGCAAACTAGCCTAACTATCTTCAAGCAAACTAGCCTACTATCTTCATATTACAAATAACAACTACACAATTTTTAATGTTTTAAAAGTATTTAAAAGCATCCCAATAAACTGTAACATCAATTATTTTTAGTATTAGTATTTGTCAAGTTATTACCCTTTATTAATTTTTTCAATCAAAAGCATAAAGAAAAGTAAAGCTAAAAAATGACGGGGGAAAATCAACAAATCAATTGTTGCCAGGAAGCTTAAAGTTTCAGTGGTCAAACCTGTGAGTTGCTATGACAACTCACAGTTCCTCAATTCTATCTATCCAATGACAGGATGGTCAATTAAATATGACAGGACAAACACATCAACAATTAGTTAGTAATCATTAACGCTACAATTCAATGAAAAATACTTTTCTATTGTAAATCACAACAGAAACAGCATATATGTAATAGCTATAATTATGTTACTCAGAAAAGTATCTAATTGGTGTTGTTGGATTCGTGTTTCAACAATGAAATGATTCTATATCTCACTCACTCACTCTAACAAAATTATTTACTTACCACAAATTAAGCCAGCAGCTTCTGTACATGCACCTGTGCTTAGAATACCACCTGGGCAGCTCAAAATATTGGACTCATCTCCAGTACATCGAAAGAAATTTAATCCAAGTGTGGTGGGTGTGTTCCCTTTGCAAGAATTAATACAATGACCTATGTGCATATGTATGTATAATATATTATATATAAGCAGATTAAATCTCATGTTTTATAAGCACTTCACACTAAACCCACTTGTCTAGCCCATCAACTTGGTAACAGTAATATAATTGTCAGCTATCTTCCATGCACTTGCTGATAGTGTATGAATAGAGTATTTTGCATGCATTTTCTTACAATAATGTCAAATAGTAATAAATTTGGCTACTATACAAATTCTATGCTACACCACTATTTATCTAAAGAATACTTTAAACTTAAAACCAGCAGTCCTATTCAGAGGTCACTAAGGTTAGACTGCTACATAGTGACAAAAATAAATTAATATTGAACCACATGTCCACCGTGTCTCTGAATGCTGACAAAAAACAAGCAGGAGTCTCTTTTAGGTGAGATGTGTATGAAGTTATTTGACACTAGTTTATTCCAAGTAAGCCCATGTTTTTAGTAGATACTAAGAATATTCTCTATAGTCTTACCAGAGTAGGATATCCCCAGTTGTCTACAAGCCACCACAGCACTAGCTCTGTCCCATCCAGAAGAGCAGACTGCAACCCATTTGCTGATCACACACACTTGGACCTCTCCAGATACAGACAGAGTGCTATTGACTGTTGTAAACACTCCATTCACTATTTGTACATCTCCTCTACTGCAATTGACTTGTGCCCTAGTTAGGGAAATGAGAGATAAAATTATTAGAACATATGAGATTATGTTCATATTGTGAAAGAAGAGAAGGAAAAAAATGGCACTTATAACTGCTATAGACACGCTCAATGTAGTCTGAATACTCCATGTACCCTTACATGGTGATATTTGTAACCACAAATTATTATTAATATATAGCTGGAACACAGTGTGCCACACACACACGTATAAGGTATGATCATTGTTCCTGCTTGCCTATAGATTCAACACTTATGGAGACACTTGTTTAACACAGGACATAACTCAGAGATTGCTGAAGAGACAAAGATTTTCAGAAGAATATTGAATTTCACTCACAAAAGACACTTTATAATGCTTTAATGTTAGCAGCTAAGTACTGTTTCATAGAAATTATACTCACTACCCATATCGTGTAGATTTCAAATCAAATTCCGTCTTTTTTTTAACCTCACTTGCCCTCTCTACTCTATAGCTAATCCATTAACTGTTAACTGTGCTATTGAATGCACTATTAGTCCCTTGGTCAAATGTCTCAACACATATTTTTTGTTCCACAAGTATTGAAGTCCTTCGGGTTCAAATCCATATCTGTCAATGCGCTGACTAATAGTCTGATACACTGTCAGGTTTAGTCGGTGCTCAGTTTGGGGCCATCAGTGTGTATATGCACACATGTATTATACACTTATTTGTAGCACGTGTGATAAAAGTAATGGATCTGAGCAATAATTTCTTCAGAAGGTAAATGCACTTCATCTTCAACTACAGCTGAGCTTTAAGAAACTAAACGTGAGGGATTATAAAATTTACTGGTGTAAGCAATTATACAGACAATAAACACCTTTTCACATACATCACACTTGGCAGAGAGCAAGACAACTATCAGGGATAACACAATCGAAAATCGGGATGTTATTCAGCGAAGCTGACTTATTAATGAGTCCGCGATATATATATATATGTATATATATATTTTTTTTGTTAGGTCTAGGAATTGTTTTTGTTCTTGCGTGGGCGTACCTGTGCACATTTTCTCCTGCGCGCTTGCGCGGGCCGGGTAACCTTCTTAGCAACATTTTGTTTTGTTTACTACCGTACGGAAGTAGCGATGCCCAGTGAAACAAATTCTGCGAAAGAGAAACAAAACGTTAGAAACGCTCGGTCAAGAGCTTTGAGGGCGTTAGAAACTCCAGAAGAAAAATTAGTAAGGAGAGAGATAAGAAATGAAAAAGACAGGGCAAGGAGGAGGAGAGCTAAAACGAAACAGAAACAGGTAGCAAAGTAAAGAATCTTTCTTTTTGAAAAGCCATTAAATGTTCCTAATTTATTTATCAGACTATTCCTGAGGATTACGGTACCAATCAACTTGATTGAAATATGGCCAGAACAGCAGCAAATAATATCGCCATCTTTTCATGAGTCACACGAAGTAGATACAGCTACAGAGCCTGTCGAAGCGCTGTAGACTCAACTACTCTTGAAGGGAACATGCATCGCTCGCTTCGCTATTTTGTGCTATTAGAGCGCATCACTAGTAATTGTGCATTTGAACACACAATTGAGCTAAACAGTCACCTGCAGCGGTGTAGGAAGATGTTTCGACATGTTTTTTAGTGTTCATGTGAGAAACCCCCTTGTTAATTAGATTGTGCCCCAAAATTATGGAGGAGGGCTCCAGTCCCGGAGTCCCCCCTTCCTTCCATAAGCTGTAGTAAAATCTCAATTCGCTGCTCGCGGTGCACGTGTGCAAGAAGAATGGGTATGCGCGCATTATTCAAGCGCGCATATCTCACACCACTTGAGAGATATAAAACTACGCGATTGCGGTACAACTCGAGTTGCGTGTCAGAACACTCCGTGAACTTATCCGGACACTGTTATAGTCTTAGAAATGTCCAAAGCTTCAATAGTTTTTGCGTGTACATTGTTGCTGCTCGTTTATTGCCAGCAACAGGACCAGCCCTCTTTCCAAAATGTGGCACAGTACCATAAACCTGGTCCTCCAAGTACTTGCCTGAGCGGACCTTTCCACAGAGAAATTCCTTCTCCTGAAGAAGCTGTATTTGATGAATGCTTATCTTGGCAAAAGAAAGCATGCTGCAACACGGAAGTGCCAAGGATAATAGACAACCATAAAGCTGTAGGCCTGTACAATTACTCTTGGGACTTGTGTGGTACTCTGTCTCAAGAATGTGAGGAGTTCATCAAGGTAAATGGCACAGTATATTGCTGCTTAGCAATTGTAAAAGTTATTTATGTCTATAAGTATAATATGTGTACATATGTGAATGAATATATAATACTTAATGCAAGAGTCAGTGAACAATATGAGATATTTCACGAGTATGTGTAAGTATTTTACATGAGAGTAAAATGTCATCCCCATATTGTATGGAGAGTATAATTAATTGTATATTATATATTGGATTTTACTTCTAAAAATTCAGTTGTCTAGCACTTACGCATGGGCGCATTGGAGCATTCAATGTAGGAAAATATATATTGAACACTCGTGTGATGCGGAAATATTCAAAGGAAAATATCCAAATATAATAATTATACACATTATAATCTGCTAGTAAAACACTCCTTTTCTTATCCCAACCTTTATGCCTGGGTGCTATGGAAAAGCCAGCTTTGAAGGATACTGGTACTGTATAGTAATAACCATACAATAACATTTATCCTGGATATAACTGTGTTTCTTCAGCATATGGCTCATACATTTGCAGTGGCTGGCTAAAAGTTAACAATTTTAGCTTCAATTTAGGAAATTATGCTTGCCCAATGATACATAACTATAAGGTGAAGGATAAAAGCTGGATGACAGGAAAAGGACTTCAGGGATTATATTAGCTACTACCTGTATAGAAACCTTCAGTCTAGCTATGCAGGTGTATTATTACAATATGTATACATAAGCAATACGCCAGACCATTTATCAGTAGCTTGTCAAGTCTATGAATATTCCACTATTTAATTTAATTATTGTGATGAACAGAATGCTTAGGAAGTCACCTCTACTCTAGCCCCCTAGCCCTGACTACTTGTAGTTGACACTTGATCTAAAGGCAGAGTGAGTGAAGCCTTGCTAGTGCAAGGGCCAATGATCATTGGTGGTGACTTTGGTTACAATCACACAAGATTAGGCATAGAAATAATGTTGTATTACAAATAAACATGACCCTCTGAATACTAGTATACCTATGGAACACTTCCATTATTATTTATGTTACTACAAGCGATGTGCTTTCCACAAAATAACATAAAAGGCTATCTGAAGCTAATGCCTAGTCTACAGCATCATTCAGTCCCAACATTCTTATGTAGTCACTAGATGCATGCAGCCCTAGACTATTTTTAGCAGTAGCTAGTTCCATGTTTTGCTAGCTAAATTTAGCTAACTAAACAAAAATATGAAACTATTTCTTATTTCAATTTCCTGAGTAGTGGTAGTTTAAAATGAGCAATTATAGTTGTGACAGTGTAAATGACTGGGTAGCTCCTGGCAAAAAGAACTAAAATGGTTGATTTTTTTGAAACTAGGTAAGGTAAAGGATTTAATGCCACAGTAACCACTCGCCATTCTCTGTTGCTGAAAAAGGCAGCTAATGGCTGCAGTAACATGCAACATGCACACAGTTGTGTACTGGACATACTAACACAAACCTTGCATTGTATTCTCGTTTTGACTTGACTTTGAATGGATTTATAGACCATTGCATAGGACATGCAGCTATAACAAACAGTGCACTGACCAAGACTAATTATGTATTTATTCTGTACTACCTTCTCTGTGACAATGCACACTTTGAATAATACAGCTCACATCGTATGATTCAGTACTAGTAAGTGTGAAGGAAGCCTGAAACCTACCCTCCCATTCCTAGCACACCCTCTTACCCCAACCCTCTTACCCCAACCCTCTTACCCCAACCCTCTTACCCCAACCCATGGTGCTTGCCTGCAATAACAACAGCAATAAGAATTAAGTTCCACACAAGCTGAAGTTAAATTTGGAGATTCAATAAGAAGAGATAGACTGAGACAACAGTGGCTTATCTTTTATAAGTGCATAGGTCCATCAAATGAACATTGAATGCTTATAATCAAATTCAGTTGATAATGTTGACAAAACTTTATTATTTGAGATAAGTATGTATACCTTTAACTTAGTAGATTATATACCTATTGATATAGCCCATGCTATCTACCTTGTAGGATGAAGAATGCTTCTACCAGTGCGAGCCTATGCTTGGCCATTTTGAAACGTCTCCAGGGTCAGGCTACATCGCTAATGTGCCTGTGTGTGCATCTTACTGTGACCGTTGGTTTCAAGCTTGCAAAGATGACCTGACATGTGTTGAAAACTGGCTCGTAGACTTCGACTTTGCTGCTAATGGAAACAACTCGTGCCCAGTAAACTCGACATGCATGACATTCTCGGAACGCTACGGCAATGCTGAGGGATTGTGCAACAAGATGTGGGGCAATGCATTCATTTACTCCAGAGATGAAACCAATTGCACTGTGATGAGCTTTGATTCCTCAAGAAGTAATCCTAACTTCCAACTCTCATTCCCTACTGCACATGCTCCTCACGGAGTAGCCAGCATGATGCTAATACTGGCAACAGTTGCTTCAAGTGCATTGGTGTGAATTCCTTAAAAAGAAGACTTTAGAATTTCAATTTATTATTTTAGTCTTAATATTAATTATAAAGATACTATTATATTCATACTTTTTGTATTCCTTTTTTTTTGTCTCGTCATTTTGTTTAAAAAATCTGTTTTGTCTTAAAAGGAAGGTATAGCAAGACACTCTAAACCTCTTGAAAAAATACTTATAGCATGAGTGTAAGGCAGGTGTCCATCACTTGACCCACTAACATGTTGCCATTTACATAATGTATGCTGGATATGAGAGGTTTAGTACTATAAAATATCCGCTACATTATATATTATATCTACACAAAATTTGGAACATATGAACACCTCGTTACAGAACAGTTTTACTTCAGGAGTATTTGAATGACATCAATAGGAGTAGCATCTGGTGTCTGGTGATGAAACTGTTGGTCCATATTACTTCACCCAATTAGCAAGTTCACAGCCAGATAAGACAACTGAACAAATATAATGTTGTAGCCTTGAATATAGTGGTGTATGTACCATTCATGACCATGTGTGTGTGTGTGTGTGTGTGTGTGTGTGTGTGTGTGTGTGTGTGTGTGTGTATACCCAAACAGGTGTTATCCTTGTTTGTGGTTTCTACCACAACATGGTCAAGGGCATAACTGATTTTGTGTCAGAGTGTCATAGCTAGTTTATTGTACTTTGTAACAATAGCACCATCAGTTCATTCATTTCAGTGTAATCTTTCAAAGCCATAATGTCAAACACACATTGACAACCACATGTACCATTTATTGTATGGCTATGGTAGCAACAGCAGCTGAGCACATCGCTTTAAATTGCTTTGTCAGTTCCTGTCAGTAGATCGGTTGATAGGTTTTGTTGCAATGTGCATGTAGGTTGCATCACAACCATATGGTGGTGGCACATTACATCCGCTATACACACAATTCATTGTGCAGCTGTCAAATAGAATATTAGCTACTTTACAACAGCAAATAGAATGCAACAGATACAATACTCAAAACCAGCTGAAGCTGGAGAGAGTAAGCTAAGCAATGGTTAAAGCTAAAAAAATTAATAAAAGTAGAAAATTTAGTCTGACTGAGTGTGTGTTAAACAAAAGCAACATACTAGATCAAAGTGATTGAGGCAGCAATAACATATGACCACTTGATTATTTGTAGCAATACTAGCTTAGTTTCCAAGGTTTTTTTTTTTTTTTTTTTTTTTTTTGCTTTGTCATATTTATAACCCACTATGGCTGTGGTAATAAGAAGTAGGTTTTTAAAATTCCTAATGAAAAAACAAAACTCTTACAGTTGGTGCAGTCAATAATAGCTATGGCACATGCTGCATCTTCCTCTCACCACTCTACACACTAGAAGGATTACATTTAACCTATTCTTTCTACCTGGTTGTAGTAGGTTTGATTGCAAGTAGGAAGTAAACCCTTTACCCACTATAACATTGGTAAAGGGTTTGGAGTAGCATTATCACACTGGCCATCCAATACAGCAGCAACAAGTCTGGACAACAGTGAAAGCACACACAGTATTGCCAGCAGTCACACCCCCTACCTCCAAATATGCAGTCATTTCAAATTATATGCATCAACTGATCAACTCCTGAACTGAACAGACGTTCAAAGATATCGCATACCATAAAAATTAAATAAACAAGACAAAAAAAAATGAAGAAAACAAAACGAAGTGTTTGTAACGCATAACAAGATCAACAACCCTTATTAATGTTGTAGCTATGACTAATAATACTAGCTGCTGCAAGTTATTCTGAGCAAAAGGCAGGCAATTGAATGATTAAAGTTTCTGGACTTTCGTGGCCACAACTTTGGGATGCTTGCGTTGAAGTTCTTCCCTGCCAGTTGTTTTGTAGTCGAATGAGCAATTGTGCTTGTCTGCGTAACGATGAAGGGCACAGAACTGTTCTCCACAGCGACAGTGAAAACCTGCATAAAATAATAATAAAGGCATAATGTTCCTTTCTTGACTAACTTAACATAGAGTGTCAACTTTATATATTATATATAATTATAAGCTACAGGCACACCAGCAGATATCAAAGGAGGAACTATACAGTAACCCAAGACACAGCCACCCACACAGTTGACAGAATTAGCACCACAATACTAAGTATTCAACCCAAATACATCCTGCTCTCTTTCACCCCCCCACCCCCACTATATCCTGTAGCTAATTAAGAAACTTGGCCAAAACATTAGAGGGAGGGGCCAAGAAAACACCCAAACCAAAAGTACTCAGTATGTCATTCAGTTCATTCCGAGGTCTCAGGGAAAGGGGAAACTGAAGGCTTGTCAGACAGAACCAAACAGAAACCTCAATCATTAGTAAACGATTCCCTTTCCAAAATCATCTGTGCTATTGAACAATCAATTTCAACCACTACAAGGCCTAATACACAAGGACAAATTCCCCCAAGAAGGAAAAGACAGCTTCACTGCCACTAGCAAGTTAATAGAATCTGTGCCTATAATCCAGGCATGCTAATAATAATTATAATATAAAAAAATAAAAATAAAAATAAAAAAAAAAGGAACAGATTTGCTTCAGGCATTACACATTCAAGGTACGAACATACTAATCGGCTCCACTCCTAAAATTAGATAATTACTACAGTGGGTCCAACTATTAACAAAAATATCACTATTTTGTAGCCCAATCTTTAACCTTACCTGTTAGTCCAACTTTTTTTCGGCATATAAAGCATCTGTTCTTCTTGCTGGTCTTGTTGAGGGGCGTGTCTGTGAGAGAGGAAGTACTAGTGACATCTGACAGGGCGTCAACAACGGGGGAGGCCTGAAGAGAGGCCGGCAGGTCTGAAAGGGGCGTGGCATTCACCGTGCTTCCTGCCACATGCATGCAAGCTAAAAACAACAACAGCAAAAAACAACAACAAAACAACGATTAATACATTTAATTATTAGTGAATGGTCATGTAATCATAAATAATGAAAATTTCTATCAACAGTTATTCTAGTGGCAAGCTATCCTGCCCTCTCTCTCTCTTTCTTTCTTTCCATTACTGAAACAAAACCATCAAGGTCCCTCCCTCTTGGCAGGGCAAGGCACAAAGCAGTATCATTGAGCAACCACTAATGAAGTTGTCAATCTGCCATCACAAACTCAGTGGCCACAATTGAAACCGAATGCATGAGATAAGATCACACAGTTGACTATACACTCTCCTCACCAAGCTCAGTGAAAAAAAAAGAAGCATTTATGTACACACCCACCACAACTCTCACACTGGTGATAGATGATAGCCTTATAGACATACTAATGAATATCAGGTACTGTGCTATTTATAGCACAATTACAGGAAGTGACAGAAAGACACAGGAAAATGACTGCCAGCTGTGTATGGGGCAGTGTTACAATGACAATGCTGCTGATGTCACATCCTTTACAGGATTGGAGCTCACACACACTGCCTGATTATCCAAAGGCCAGACTTCATCGCACATTCCACACTTATTTACCTGTGATGTAACTTCCTAATATACCAGTACATCAGAAGAATAGACACCAAACTTACTGCATGTGTGAGTGCTACAATTTTAGTGATAATCAGTGTGAATCAACACATACAGGTGCTAACAGGTGTCAGAGCACACACAGTTTACACATCATCAAAGTGCACCAGCTCTAAGAGAGCTCAGTTCAAACCGGCTTAGATAGAGCAAACCAGGATTCTAAAGAACTAAAGAAAGGGGTGGGGAGTGAGAGAAAGAGAGTTGTTCATGTGAAGTGCAGGAGGTTTGAGTACACTAATTTGGAGTGTGAGGGGGGGGGGGAGAGAGAGAGGCAAATCGCTATAAATTACACAACACACTTTCAACCTGACAAAGACTTCAGCCTAGTGTTATATTCAAGATTCAGTGCATCCTGCCTGGAGAAATGACACCAGAACATAAGCAATTAGGGGAAGTCTTCAAGTCAGAGTACCAGGAAATTTAGACAAGGAGAAAGCAACCAATCAAGTGCATCAGACCAGGCTGCCTGAACTCTGACACAACTTCCACAGTTTGCAGACCTAAACTACAAACAGGTGGCTGTCACCTCAGATCTGCAGCCCTAGACTGCTCCACTGACCCCCCAGTGTCTACTCTACAAGCCAAGACCTTCAAATGAACCACCAATTTAGTGCTGAGTAGGATGAACCAGCAGGGGAGGGAGGGGGGGATGAAACTGCAGGTGGGGTATAGTATGTACTACACACCACTAACATCATCAGGATGAGACTTGTACTATCAACTGGGAGGAGACTAGGAGAGATGCTTACCAGTTTCAAGCCACCCACAACACACACACACACAGTTATGCTGTATATAAATTCAGACAATTAGTGTGAGCCACTTAGACCACTAGAATACCATACAGCTGGGAGACACAATATAAAGCCAGAAAGCCAGAGAATTTCCTGAGAATTCCCACAATAATAGCTAAGTTCAATAGTAGTCTACGACCTCAACTACATACACACACACACACACTTTTCATACGCTGCTTATTGTAGCATATTCCATTCAGTGACTGACTACTCCAATTAGTGCCCACCGTGTTATCCAACAATGGCAAACAGCACACACATGCCTATCATGCTTCAGCTCGGCTCAAAAGCTGTGATAGCTACTCAACATATCTGTTAATCCGCAGGAAATTAACTTGTAGACTTGTAGATGATACTGCACATGAGCACATTTATTATCTTACACACACACACACTCCATTGCACTCGCTGCACACTCGGTCAACACTGATGACCCTCGCGGATAAAGTGCGTCAGGCAATTAAACTCCTGTCAACCAACCTGATTCCTAAAGTCTTGCGGCATTACAAGGACACTGTGGCTGTCAAAACATTATCCAATCACATCCACATGATGAAAGATGAGCAAGAAAAAAAGTAACACACACACATTAATGTATACATGCATGCAGTGATTATGGCATCACAAGACATTGGCCCACCACAGCCAAACACACAGGCTGTTCCCAGCACAGCCTTCAGCACTAATAGCTTAATCCAGTACAGATCCTTCAGTACTGACACACTACAATAAGTTCAACAGTGGTAGCCATGTACATATCCCTTAGCCCCATTCTCCCAGTACAGACTCCATGGCCCAGCACAGACTCCATGGCCCAGCACAGACTCCATGGTCCAGCACAGACTCCATGGCCCAGTACAGACTCCATGGTCCAGCAGAGGCTCCATGGCCCAGTACAGGCTCCATGGCCTAGTACAGACTCCATGGCCCAGTACAGACTCCATGGTCCAGCACAGACTCCATGGCCCAGTACACACTCAGTAGACTACCAGCCCAAGTACCAGATGACCACAGGTTCTCACACTTTTCCCACTGATAACTCGGCACCAGAGGCTGGCCTCTCAGGGACATAGGGTGATGACTTGGCAGTTCAAGTGAGAGAGCAGCTGTACCTCCCACTCTCATCATCCCAAACATGTCTCAGGAGCTGGCAGCTGCAGTGAAGTCTGAATCAAGTTTGTTTGACAAACTAATAGACCAAACAACTGATCAGGAGAGAGAGAGAGAGAGAAAGGTTGCAGAGAGAAAGCTAATGTGGCACAATTACAGCTGTTAGCAAGTGAAAGGTGTGAAATTCTGTCAGCCATATCTCACTAACTTCCTCCTCCCCAAGTTGAGAATAACTAATTTACACCTGAACCCAAACATACTGTATGCATATTCACATACCTGTGAACACAACACACACACAGCTCTCTCTCCCTCACACACCTAACACAACACACACTGAGGCAGGCTGCCCAATAAAAAATACTTCAACCAGCAGGAAAGTGCACTTGATGTCCCCTAGTCACAAACCCTTGCATAGTGACCACACACACACACACACACACAAGCCAGGCCTCAATGGAAACACTCCTCACTCACCATCACATCACTACCACGGCACTTGACAGAGAGCTGCATGAGAAGTGGAGCAAGAATGGAAGATATTAGTAGCCAAGTCCTTCTATGAAATTAAAACGTGCAGCATCAGCAGAGTTGTTCAGCTTCCCTCGCGCACACATGTCACCATGAAGGCACACATCCCATTTAAGAAAAGAAGCCATCTTTGTTGGCAAACTGGTCATTGCTGACTCTAGCAATAGAACTAGCCAGCTAATGAAACAAGGACCAAACATAGCCTGAACAACAACGCCAACGCCTCACTAGCAATCATGGACTATCGGCTGGGCAGTGCTTTGTGAGACAGAGCTAACATTTAATGTTAGACTCCTACGACTTGGCATGCCCTCCCAACGAAACCGATAACTGGAATTATCAATGTATGAAAAATTGCATTCCGTGGAACACGTCTCTTGATACCGCCGCCCACATAGCCTCTGCACAGCCAGGGGCTTAATAATAATAATTCTATTTTAACAGGCACGTCTCTTAATGCACTTCTAAAGCACCTAATTGAACCAAAGTGAAGTGACTTTGAAGAAAACTGCCTTTTGGAGCAAGCCATGCAATGCAACTCGCTGCTATGCAATTCTGTGCTAACCCAGCTTCAACAGATCAGGTCTTGCTACAACATTCATACCTGCTGTCACATGGTCATGTTACACTGGCAAATCAACGACATTCACTGATGCTGGCCAGAACGGACCAAGACATTCAAACACACACAACAAAATACATTCATAGTCCCAATCCAAAGCCATGACTACTCTCACCAGCCTTACAGCCCAGCAGAGCTAACTCACAATGCCCCACAATGAAGAGGAAGCTATCTAGAACTGGACTCGCCTAAATATTTTAAAGTGTGGGAATTTATTCCAGCCTGTGATGCCAAGCTGTAGTCTTCACATGCCTCAAATTTCCACTTTGAACAACTTTGCAATCGCTCTACCTTTTAGCATTGCATCAACACTACATTCACCAGGCAGAGGTGGCACCAACACCATAAAGGGCTGTACTTCATACTTGACCGGTGCAAACAAAATGTCTCCACTTGTGCGATTATACCTGATCACTCAACAAGAGAACAATAAGAATCCCACTAGACCCAATGCCTGTCGATAATGCACTCAAACATCGAATGGACAGCAGAACATTATTGAATCTACCCTTACATGGCGGCTCCCTAAATCACAAGATCATTTAATCACTTTTTGAAGAATTCTCATGACCTTACAAAAAAAAAGACCCAAGGAAAGCAACTTTCCTGTTACAGTTTTAGTGGGCCATACGTGTGACAGAACAACTTGCCACATAGAAGGATCTATGTGTGAGGTACATGTACGGCTGCATGTTGTTGGCAGACATTGCAATGTGTCCTTTAGAGAATAAAGATGTTCGAGGGAGGCCAATGCAAGCTCTGGTCAAGATTGGAAATGGTTGACTTCCTTTAACTCCCACTTCACACACATACATACTCTCCCAACAATACCTAGCTTCTGGAACAAACTCTTTCGTTGCCCACAATGATGTGTGCCACCCTTGGCACCACGGGTTGAGCTAATAATAAAAGAAGACAAACGTATGTGGTGTCCAGTCAAAAGATGAAAATCCCACGTTTAAAGACAAAGCGCATGTTTCCTGCTGTGCTAGTGAATACAGATACCTTAGGAACCAGAGGGGCAGGTCAAGAGATGTCAACAAGATGCTTCTCGACTACTGAAACACCTCAGCACTAAGGCATCCAGCCTTGTATATATTTCTCCTGAAATGCAAATACTTGCAAGTGTGTGTGTGTGTGTGTATATGTGTGCATGTGTGTGTCTGTGCATGCATGTATGCTGAGCATGTAAGATGTGTAGATAAGGTTCCTTTGGCATATCTCTGCTTCCTAAAGGGTTGGCCAATACATGTAGCTGACCAGAAACACAAACTACCCTATTGGGTTAATGAATCAAATTGGTTCACAAACTTAATCAGTAAACATTCTTCAAAACTTGCTGAATCGCAACTTCGCGACTACAAATCACACACTATTCGTAAGGCCATATATGAGAAATCTGTTGTAATGCCATCAATACACACACACACATACACACACTGCATCAGGCAAACTGGCCTCGCCTATCCAGGCTAGGCTACACAGCCTGACATACATCATGTGACTCACACTAGAGCATGTGTACCACCAAATGTGTAGCCCAAGCATGCACTACAGACGTAGAGTCTCTCGCATGCCTTCAAAAACCACAATGTAAACAAGTCTGGTAGGCAAAAACTTCTCCATTACTGCTTTAAAAAACAGTGCCCAAACTACACACATTCCAGTACATAAGATCTTAATACTTATAAATATCAATCCCTTAGTCCCATGATAAGTACACTAGACACATAAATAGGCCACAACAAAACTCACTATCAGTGTAGTCACGTCCATTCTCTAACGGCTTGTTACTTCGAGACGGCGATGAGGTAGAGACTGCTAGCGACTCGGTGGCGTTGGAACTTTGGTTTGCGTTATTGCTGGCAGCACTCTGGGTTGTTTGTTCTTGTTTCCTTCGTTGGTAGTCCCTGAAACATTGACTACACATACCCTCGGTAGCGGAACTTCCGTAAAATCCACAGCCATTGCGACAGAGAGTTGGAGCAGACTGAGTTTGTTCTTCCATGGCTACCCCTACTTCACCACAACCTGCTCGGACCCGCTGTACTTTTTTTTTAAAAGAACGAAAAGAAATTTCTCTCTAAGGACGTAGCGTCGAAGAACGATGCGATTCTTAACACCCAAATAAGCCTCGCTAAGAGTCAGAACTTCTGTGCCGGTATTCGTCGTAAGCACTCGTTTTTGATGTTGTAGCGCGTTACCGCAAACATTGAGTGGGTGTGGTATTCGTACTAACCCCGCCCTGTCCATGATTAAATTGAGTAAAGGTGGGCGGAGCACAGTGTGGGTGCAAAAACCGCCTGACATATATTGGCTGCTGTTATTGAATCCGAATGCATGATGGACGTCAAGGTAATGATTGTCACTAATTCAGTTATTCATTGTTGTGGTGTATTGGTTGCTATGGAGCTGAAACGTGTCAATATTTTCAGCCACACCATCTATTCAATTTGACATTATTGCCAGTCTCATTGCATTAGCTGTGGGTGTGTTTGGCAGGAGTTGGTGGAGTGGACAAATATTGTCCTCACCTTGGTCATAAAACAAGTGTTGGTGGTGTTAACAGTAATATTATGGTAGTTCAATAGATCCTTAGGAAATGGATTATACGGATATATTATATATATATATATATTAGAAGAAACCCAACAAAGCTGTCTCCACTCTAGCTGCAGCAGCACTGCAAAATCATCTGACCAGGAAGTATCACTTGTCTTCATTGATCACTGCTGGGCAAGTAACGCACGGATCAAGGAATGGTCAGTTCATTTGCACTCATCATGTTGAGGCTGGTAAGCTGCTTATTAATTTGTAGCAAAGCTGACCAAGAAGGTGGCATCACCTTCTAAAGCAGGAGTTGCACACCATCATAAATCATCAGGTAATTTGTAGAATTGGTAACAGGTATGTCAAAATTACTATTGCTCAGCAACTCGTACCATTGCTCAATCCAATGAAACATAGCCATTGCGTTACTAATGCAAGAACTAGGTATGGTTGGTAATGGTTGGTAAAGGGTAGTTTAATTTAGAGCCTGTGCACAAACGAAACACTTCAGAAGAATCTATCAGTCCATTTCTAAAAGTATCATAGCCGTTGTGACCACATTAAATAACAAATACAGAGCTATGTATTTCCCGAGCACTGCTATTACCTGTTCTAATATCGCACTCTGACTATCTGAGTTACCAGTAGCTTTTGACAACAAATACTCACAGCTAACTATAGACGGCCGAGTTTTTGAAATTACATCTGGTAAAGGGTCTCAATACCATAGTAACCTTTCGCCTAACATTTTGCAGCTTGAAAAAACAAAATGTTCTAAAGAGTTACTGCACAGTGTTGAGTCTAACAGTAAGTTTTAAGACCTAAGTGTGTCTTGTAGTGTTTAGAAACAACCTAATACAAAGGGGTAAAACAATTAAATTTCCTTGAATGATACGGGTCACTAAACCCAAAGATTATGTTTAGTAGAGGTATGAGAAGGGGTAGACCACGAAGCAGACACAAAAATGCGAGGGTCAAAGTACAAAATGACATTACGTTCGTCCACACATATATACATACGAACCAATATCCCTGATTTCAATTGCGTTACCCCTGATAGTGTCTCGCTTGCCAATTATTATATTTATTGCAGAAGTTGAGTATAGTCTTGATAAGGCACCTCCTCCACTCTCGCTTGCCCAGAGACTGGGGTTGGTAGAAGCTCCACCCAGACTGTTAGAGGAGCACATCTGGACAAACATCAAAGCAGCTTCTAATGTGAGGCAAGATTCTACCCAGCCTTGTCCGATATGCCAAGAAGACTTTGGACTGTCTGCACAAGTCAGTATGGAAAGGATAATATTAATAATAATAATAATAATTAATAATGATGATGATGATGATGATGACAACAACAATACAACAATATAGCTAATAATATAATAATAACAATATAAATGTCGGGTTAAGTTATAATTAAAAATATTGGCCGTTAAAAAGAGAAAAATTTCCTATTATTATAATAACAATATAATAATAAAAAATATTAATGATGATAATTATGATGATGATGATGATGATGATGATGATGATGATAATAAATTAATAATAATTATTATTTATAATAATAACAATTTAGTAAAAAATAATGGTGATGGTGATGATATTGATAATAGTTACAATATATAATACAGCCAACATCACGGAGCTGGAAAATTTTTATTTTTATAAATGTGAGTGGGTCTAGGAAAAGGGACCTTATGGAGCAAACCAAAAAAATTGAGTTTTTTATGCTAATAAAAAGCTACAATTTATCTTAACTTAAATACTGGAGGGTAAAACCTTCGACGCGCAGAGAAACTGGCAGTTGAACTGGGATGTATTCAGCAAAGCAATTGAACTTACGGGCAGCTAGGGACCAGGCACTGTCCATAACTTAGAAATATCCGTTCTGAGAACAATTATATTTGCACTTGTATTTTAATACATACATGTATAGGAATTGTAATAACTTATTTATAATTACAATTATACATACTTTGAGGAATAGCTACTTGTATTTAAGTTACACAATTTATTTTATTTTAAATATTTGGTTAGCTTAGTTTGTTTTAGAGTTTATTGCCTCATCCTAGCAGCAGTATCTCGCCAGTTTTTTACCAATTATTTCTGGAGCCTATATCTCGATTTCAATTTTTGCGCCGTAAGGTCCCTTTTCCCAGACCCGCTCACAAATATTGCTCCACTATCTGCTTGCATGAATATCAATGCAATAAAAAGTGGAGGGAAATACTCGGTAGTGTCTGTCTTATGCTAACTGAGAGGATGGTGAACCAAGAAGTGGGGGCAGAATTGTGAGCTGTTTCCATGTGTCTAATTCTTGTTATACCTCTGGTACACATTGTGAATGCTGTATGCCTGATGTACATAGCTCTTATTCAAATTATATTTTCTTGTCCAGGTTTTGCTGTCTTGTTCCCATGTATTCCATTTGGCCTGTCTGACTGCATTCGAGAGGTTTTCTAGAGCCAAGCGCTGTCCCTTGTGTAGAAGAGAGGACTATCAGAGGCGTGTCATTTATGAAGGAGCTCATCACTGCAGGCACATGGCAGCTACAAAGTAAGTCTTAGGGTCACACGAGGAGACCTCCTCAGGTGTGCTCCAGGATTTGACATCTTACTCACACATTGTTGTAACCCCCCCACCCCACCCCACCCCAATAAATAAATAAATAAATTAGCTACCCTTCTGTAGTTAAATTCTTTTCAGTATTACCAGTAGATGTTTATCAACCAGAATACAGGCATGGTGGAGAGGGTATGCAGTCCGGTCCTGGTACAGGAAGTATAGGGACCGGGTTCCTCCGACTCATCCTCAGCTCAGAGTTCGTCACTTCCAGAAGAAGCTCAGCACTATGACGGACAAGATGGTGGAGCTGTGTGACACCAACCACCAGCAGGCAGCCCATGTCTTGGCTGAGGCAGACTCCAGTATAGCTCAGATGAAGAAGGCATTTGCTGCACTGGAACTCGCCACTTCCACCGAGGTCTGCTGGGACGAAGTACGCCTGAAAGTGGACAAGCATCTTTCTGGTGACTGCTCTGTTTGTCTGATGCCACTCCTGTCCGAGTTCGATACAACAGATGGAACTGAAAGAGGTGTAAGGGCACCCTCCATGTCTCGAGGTCGGCCCCTGTCATTATTATCTTGTGGTCACGTACTACACCAGACATGCATTGAAGCTTTAGAGAGGTTCTCTCATGAGCCCCTGGCAGTCGGCACTGGTGATTGCACTAGTGTGCCATACTTGTGTCCACTGTGCCGGACTCTGTATTCCAGGACGTCTTTGTGGAATAGTGTACCTCCGTGAATTGTTTTTACATGGTGGTATAAAAAAATTTCAGTTCCATCTTCAGCTCAATTTCTCTCTCTTCCAGACCATCAATAAAGTATTCTGTATCAAACATTTTCACCCCATTATTATTATTATTATCCTTATTATTATTATTATCATTATTGTTATTATTATTATTATGTTTTCGACAACTCAAAAACATGTCAGATTGAATGGAATAAAAATTATTAAATGACTCCAATTAAAGCCTATGTTTTCACAGAATCCACTGCAAGTTCTACACTGTTCCATCCGTCATCTTCCCTTCCTCTATCAACCGGCAAACATTCACCACTTCCCAAAGTCACTCCCACTGTATTAGACGAGTACCCAGATTCTACCACCACTAGATCTTCCACAAAACTGTCTTCTCCGGGAGAGTTGTCTCTGCTGGTTCCAGTCGCTCTGCCAACATCAGACGACCCACTAGTCACACGGAGTTCTTCATCGCACACCTGCTTCTGGAACTCCGCCCCGCTGGTCGTCTCGCCATCAAGTGAGGTGTGGTTTACATCATAGCTGGCCCTGTCAGTAATGGAAGACTGGGGAAAGTTGGTGGCGTCACCGGCATTGTTCTCGAATGACTGTATGAGATTAGACGTCTCTTCTGAGTCTGAGTAATCCTCACTCTGAGCTTCCAGCCAGTCTGCCGCGATACTGCCACCACCATTGTTGTTGAACTGGACGTTGTTGCTGGAGGAAGAGTTGAGCAGACGCTTTCTCTTCCAGGCCTTGTAGCGACTGTTGAGGACTTCTATGAGGAGGTGGAGCATGAGGACTCCTCCCACCACTGCCAGGACAAACACCACGATGCGCTCCCACTGAACAACACACAAAACAACACCAATAAATAACAACAGAACATCACAACTCAATACTGGAAGCCTACACTACCAAAGGGGCGTGGCTACTACACTCACAAACATACACAGCAAGGAATCTGGTGCAAGTATTATTATCTGATACAGATCCTCACTAGTCAGAACTTAGATACTCACTAAAATTATTATATCGGTATAAACAACTTTATTGCCCTTATTGCATTAATGGTGATGTAATAACATTGCTGTTTATCCAGAATAATAATGAGCATTCTGATTTCGGCTACTGCATGTGTAAGTCAACCAATACCTATTGGTGTATTTTTAATAATTGAGATTACAATAAAACAAAACGCTCTGAAACTTCTCGAAGAACATTTCAGCATTCCAACAGTCACACAAGGAACATGCATTAATACTGGGTAATATAATAGGCCCGTCAGCTGCCGCCTTGGAGGCTTGCTAGGTGAGCTCTATTAGGATATATTTGTATTGGCTGAAAATCTCACAACCAGCTAGCTATCATTACACTGTCTGATGTTCTATTGACATAAACTGAAGAGGTTGTACTGTGCTGAATCACCTGCAAATTAATATGAACTGACTTGTTCTTGTTGAGTGTTTCATTAATTATTTCTCTGGTACTGGAATAAAATATTTGCAGGTACGTACAAACATGCTGGGATTAAGCTGAGAGCAAGTATTGACGGCAAAGCTGGACAGCTATGTATGCTATAACTAAACTGGAGAAAAATAGTTAAAACTAAACACTTTGACATGCAAACTTTTACACAGCTATAGACACATGTGTATAGGCTACATCACGAGGTGAAGTTCAGTATGAAATTTAAATGACCAAAGGCCTGAGGAGAGTGTAAATCCCACACTGACCGAAGGGAGTGGGTGCAACCAACTGGTAATGGCTCTAGGCTATAGCAAACACATAACAACATAACAACGTATTTAAGTTTAGTATACATATAGACTGGCATCCACAGGGGACAGAGGCTTGACTAGATCACTAATTAGTGGCGGGAGGGAGCTGATATAAAATCAAAATAATTATGGAGCTAGACCTAGGGCAAAAATGTATTCAGCTCAAATTGAGCAATCTGATTGGACGGTTTGAACAAACCATAGTACAAGTATATATGTTACATGCTCTGTCTGACACACGTGAGTGAGCATGTTTGTAATTACATACCAGCTTCAGCGAGTGAGATCTGAGATGCAGGGAGAGATCCTCTGGAACAGAAGGAAGATCAGGGCAAGTGAGGGCCACAGGGACTGTTTCTGAGTTCACAGCCTTCTCAACCAAGCTACACACACAAACACACACCACACATGCACAGACACACCACACGCATGCACAGACACACCACACACATGCACAAGCACACATCACACATGCACAGACACACCACACACATGCACAGACACACCACACACATGCACAAGCACACATCACACATGCACAGACACACCACACACATGCACAAGCACACATCACACATGCACAGACACACCACACACATGTGCACATGGACTTATACCAGCACTGCTATGCTGTGAGGCTGATGTCAAATATTACCTCCTCCTTTGAGCCACATCCTCTGGGGTGAGTTCAGAGCCGTACAAGGTCAAGGTCCAATCCTTTAAAATGCTTTTCTTCCTAGTAATGGCAGGAAATACTGCAAATAGAACAAGCAATGCTTCAACACTTGCCTGGCTAACCATTACACAAATGTGGGCAGTTTGAACATGATCAAGGTACTAGTGACGCAATGGGGAAAGCGAACCATGCCCACTCATGCATGCACCAATGGTGAAACTCACACTTTGGGTCATCCACAACTGCTAGAGTCCACACGCCCCCTGGGTACTCCCCCCAGAACCTGGTAGATGTGAATGTCCACCCTGACAAACCATTTTCATCACTACACACACACACACACACACACACACACACGACTTTTAAAGATACCAGTGAAAAATCAGTCCATCAAGTGCAGCATATGTGCATGTTTAGATATTAGTTAAACTGTTCACAGGCAACAGAAACACCACATGAGGAGCAGATGATACCCACTTCCTACTGTCCTGTAGATGCCACTACACGAGTATCAAAGAGGACACTGTTGCTTGCCTGGTAGTGACTACCACAATGTCTGGCTGTATTACTTGCAATGGAACAACACAAACTAAAGTCAAGTTGGATAATAAAGTGTTAAAGGGACCACTGCACTCGTACAAATATATCATTCAAAGAAATTCCTATTATACCGAAATTGGTTCATATCGCCACAAAAAGGAGGAGTAATTAATTAGCAATTAGCTCCTATTACATGCAACACAAAATTGAATGACTTTTGATGATGCTGCAGTTGTCTACTTACTAGTCACTGGGTCGTGGGGTAGACAAAGTGCAGTTGGTGCCGTTGGGGGAAGTGAGCATAATCTTGAGTGCGCCACGCCTCACATGACTCAGGGTTATTGTCATGGCAACGTACTCCAGTGAACTCAGCAGTGAAGATGCATCATCGTTGCTAGTGAGGGTTTCAGCTACATACACAAACACACATACACACACACACCAAGAGAGCGACTACAGTATAAGGCATCCTAGTTTAGAACGTACAAACACAGCACGAATGCTGATAAGACAGACCAACATTTATATCACATGGAAAAATACAGGCACACTACCTCCTATGTTGTGTACAGTATGGCGTTAAGCTGAACACAAAATTACAGCATTAGATTAAAAAAATTCATGGTAATTACCCCCCCCCCCCCCCCCCCCCAAACAAAATATTCTAGTTAGAACCATCAATTTCAGTTATAAGCCATTTTAGTTCTAGTGTATTGAGTCAAGGGCTCCAAATAGAATTCAAAGGGCTTCTAAATTTAGTGCACTTCCTCTCAATAAACACATCCAATTGTGCGTTCTCTTTAATTCTGTGTCAGTGAATGAGCTGTTGGAGACACCTAGCAGAGGACAGACACTGTGCTTACCAACTATCTCTACTCTTGCTGCAGAACCGTTGCTAGGAATAGGAACTGGACTGTCAATACTTCTAGGAATCTGCACCTTAAGGAGCTTGGGTACCAGAGGCCATACACCTGCTACAGAAGTCATCCGATAGGCATCCATCAAGCCAAAACCATGCTGGTCGCTGTGGTGAAACCCTGCCCCATTCTCCACCCACTCTGCAGCTTCCACGTCAAATTTGACAGCAGAATAGACAAGAATGCTCTGAACATCTCTCCAAGTAAGGCAGTTTCTATGACAACAATGTGCACATGTGCAAACAGTCAAACAATGCTCTCTAACAACACAACCCAACGAATATCACACGCAAATACCACCCATCAATTATAAGTGCATGTATACAAGATACATATGATCACCCTTTACCTAATCTGCAGCATGAGGGCCACCATCCCTGCCGCTATTGGAGCAGCAGCGGATGTCCCCGAGAAAGACCGAGTGCACCCGCCATGGTTGCTGGCATCCGTGGTGACAATGGTTCTGTCCCCACTCTTGTGACCGTTGCTATAGGTGACGGCCAGCATGGAGGAGCAGAGCTCGGCATAGTAAGGCATCTGGTTCTTCTCATCAATGGCACCTAGCGACAGATAAGACATTACTACAAGATTAATAAAGCGTTAAGATATGAAATATGATGACTGATTTGAATATAATAGTCTCTTACAACATATTACATACTATGTGGAACTGAAAACACAGACATCTGTTTCTATTTGTGTGTGCATGTGTGGTGTATATATGTGACCGGTTTTGGGAAAATCGACCTAAACGCGGCAAACAATTTTTTTCAGTATCCCCGGGTAAAGCCTTATGGGTCGATTTTTTTCAAAAAAAAAATTATGGCAGAAATGGATAGACACCAGTTAGCTCTAGCTTATGACGTAGTTGTAAGCTCTGGCGTGCTCTAGAACTCACACTAGGAGGCTAGAAACACTAACCGGTTGGACTCGTGTACGGAGAGTTGCTAAGAAATTATTGGCGGGCTTTTCACTAACGGCGGGAAAAAACTGTAGCTAACTAATTCACTTACTATATTCTACATAATTCACGTACTCACGCAATTCTCGCCATCATAGTTTCTTAAGGAGCCCTGCATTAAGCCTTTTAGACTTCTGTCAATCCGCCAGTAACCGGTTTATTCCATAGTGTCCCGGAGACACGCAGTAATAGTATACGGACACAAGCCACGCCCCCTGACCTTAGCAACGCCTTTACCCGGCGTTTTTTTCGAAATCAGCAATAATAAGTTTAGCAAAAATACTGAAGTGTTGTAGTGCGTAGGGCGAAGACGGCTTATGCTACAGCTTCTAAATTAGGAGGACGGCATCCCAAGGCCCCGTGCAGCCTACTGGTAGAATAAATTAGAAAACTTTAGATGCCGCGTTTAGGTCGATTTTCCCAAAACCGGTCACATATATTTGTGCATGTGTGTGTATATTTGTGCATGTGTGTGTGTATAGTTGCGTGTGTGTGTGTTAGCACCACTCACCCACAGTCAGGGTGTAGATGGAGTTGGCATAGCCATCAAAGTTGCAGTTGTCCTTCATCTGCCCGCCATTCCCAGAGGCAAACACATACACATTCCCGTAGCCGTAGCGACCCTGAGAAGTGCCCATCTCCAGCGCCTCCTACAGCAGTCAGCCATCAGGTAAACACATGTATGACACAGGTAAGTATTCATGTTACATGCATGACTACTTGTGTAAGCCATCAAAGCTTAGACTAAAATTCAGCAAACAAGAAAGTGCAAGGGTGAAAGCCAGAGCTATGCGTAATGTGAACACACTAGATCAAGTAGTTATGGTGGTAGAAATAGCTAGGTGAACACACTAGATCAAGGAGTTATGGTGGTAGAAATAGCTAGGTGAACACACTAGATCAAGGCGTTATGGTGGTAGAAATAGCTAGGTGAACACACTAGATCAAGGAGTTATGGTGGTAGAAATAGCTAGGTGAACACACTAGATCAAGGCGTTATGGTGGTAGAAATAGCTAGGTGAACACACTAGATCAAGGAGTTATGGTGGTAGAAATAGCTAGGTGAACACACTAGATCAAGGCGTTATGGTGGTATAAATAGCTAGGTGAACACACTAGATCAAGGAGTTATGGTGGTAGAAATAGCTAGGTGAACACACTAGATCAAGGAGTTATGGTGGTAGAAATAGCTAGGTGAACATACTAGAGATCAAGGTGTGTGAGCTAAAGTCATGTTTTATACAGAAGACCAAACTGTTCAAAATAGTCCGTTAAAAGTTCAGAACAGTTTGACAATGTGTAAACCACACCCATTTAGCACCTAACTGTGCATACCTGCGCCAGTTTGCCGGGCCCCTCCACAGTTTTGCCATTGTCTTCAGGTCCCCAGGAGCAGCTGTAGATCCAGTTGAGATGAGCCTTGTAGATGAAGGACTGAGCCTCCAGAGTGTCTGTCACTTTACCATCCAGCATGCGAATACCGGCCACCGAGGCTCCATGTGCCACGCCCACAGCACAAACACTGTTGTTGGGCACAGCTGCAATGAGACCCGCGCATCTGCACACACACAAGTCACACCCATAATAAGGTCACATTTTGTTGAATATACTCAAGCTTGGTAAATATGACTGTATGATTGCAGCTGGATTTCATAATTTCCAGTGGATGAACACAGTGGTGCAAATAATGGCCGGGAAAGTACAGCAACCCTTACCACCAGAAAAAACAAGAAGTGTGAAAACTTTAAATGTCAAGACAAGGCATGGAGTATTCTGTCAACAGGATGATGATCTAGCAATGATATCAAAAACATCCCGGCAACATTATATATAAGAATACTTAGGGTAACCCTGTAGAACAGCAAGTCAAACTTGTGTGTCAAGGCTTAATTAATTATTAACCCTCAGCGTGCATGCGCAAGAGGGTAGTCCTAGTGTCATTCTGTCACTCTGTCTGTCAACAGGCACTTCTGGAAGGTAGGAACCAGCCAGGCTCTGAAAGCGGCATCAAACAGCAGTATTTCACGAAGTAAGTTCTTTTAATATGCCAGAATTTTGATTTTGGACTTCATTTTCCAGAAAAAACGAGTCTTTCCAGAGCCGTGCGATCGTAGGCTTACAGCGGGAACCGCCCCTTAAAAAACTTGCTTGTCACGTGAGCCAGCTTGCAGGTTGCAAATCACTTTTAAATAGCAAACAATTACATGCATTCAGTGTGAGGTGTTGTGTTGCGTAGTTGTTGAGTGAGCAAATACCTAACCTAGAAGTCTCTGGTTTGAATCCTTGTCGACGCTTTTTTTTTTCCATCCTGTTTTTTTTTCTTTTTCCTTTTGTCTTCTTGCCTTATTTTTCTTTATTTTCCTCTTTCTTTCTACTGTTTTTATTTCTTTCCTACCTTTTCCTCTTTCTTTCGTGTACTGTTTTTCTTTCTTTCTTCTTCCTTTTTCTTTTCTTCCTACCTTTTTTCATTCATTCCTCTTTCTTTTGTCCCTCTTCATTGTCTTTTTCTCTTTCCTGCCTCTCTTCATGCCACTTCTCTTTCTTTTTTTTGTTTCTACACTTTTCCTTTGTTATTATTTTCTTTATCATACTAGCTAACCAGCGCTGAGGGTTTGCACTTCAGTGCTCTAGTTTAACAATTATGGCTGATAGTTTAGAGAAATATGACTGTAAAAGGAAATGTTTCCAGAGAACCCACAGAAACAATTTCAATATGCTGTCTGATAAAGTCCCCCCCCCCCCCCCCCCCACTATACTGAAGTCATCCACAAACCTAGAACAATACAACGTTCGTATAATGTTCACCTTCCATTCCTCCTCATAATACAACTATGTCCACCTTCCATTCCTCCTCATAATACAACTATGTCCACCTTCCATTCCTCCTCATAATACAACTATGTCCACCTTCCATTCCTCCTCATATTAGTTGTCATTTCCATTCAATAAACTAAAGAAGAATTGATCCTTCCATTCGTGCATGCACAAAACTACACTACACTACCATAAATGTAGCCTATCATGCTGTTATGTAAAACTCAATGGTACTCGCTTGACTTGAACTATGAACAACACCTGGTATTCAGCCTAAAGATGCTTTTGTTACTTCTCAGAGCTGGACTAGATAAAGACCACTAAACATCTGCACAGCCGACCAGGCATCCCTTCTTTCCCAGGATCATCTCAAATGTAATTTTAGAATTATCTCAAGAATTCCGAAATACTCCAACACCATAAACCAAAGATAGGATAGAGAGTGCCACATCAAAACTCCCCCATCAAATTTCAATCCACATCAAAGCCACACATCAAAGCCTGAGCAATGCCACACTACTCAATTACCTAGCAAAGGGAAACAAGGTCTCTTCAGACCTTATATCACAAAAAAGCAATGGTGTCCAAATATACCATATTTACAAAAGTAGTTACAATTGTATCAATGGGAGACAACTGTCGCAAGTCATTCAACTAAACTTGAATGCCAACGATACTAACCACCTCCTGTTAAACTCACTTGGTGCCGTGGGTATTGTCTCCTTTGCTCTTCAAATTTGGCGAAGGGTCCACGTCCCTGTCATTAAAATCGTAACTACCTCCAGGGTTCTAAAAATTATACAAGTGTATTAATTGTAAAGATGGTGTTATCATACAGAACCACAAACACACTCATTCATACACAATGTGTGATGTGTGTGCACCAATACAACAACATGCATGCACATGCATTCCTAAACTAAATATATTTTTGACTCCACATGACTGGAAGACCCAAACCTCAACATAAAGTTTTATATTTAGTTTCAAACACTCTATTTCTGCCAATGCTTCGTTCATGCGAGTGTCACATCCTGAACGTGAAAATTGTTGCTAACCCAGTGATGTGAATCCAGTGATGTGAACCCCAGTGATGTGAACCCAGTGATGTGAACCCAGTGACGTGAAACAGTGATGTGAACCCAGTGATATAAACCCAGTGTGAACCCAGTGGTGAACCCAGTGATGTGAACCCACTGATGTGAACTTAGTGATGTGAACCCAGTGGTGAACCCAGTGACGTGAACTTAGTGATGTGAACCTAACCCAGTGATGTGAACTTAGTGATGTACAGACTTACATAGTTCCTATTGATGTCACTGTTCAAATGCTCCAATCCTGTACCAAAACACACACACACACACACACACACACACACACACCATAGCATTGGTAATATTCCAACAGCTGTTGTTGTAAATGTAAGTCCACATGTGTCTACTCTTAGAGTTGTTAGAAGTGTCGATGCATAATGCCGGGCACTACCCGGCAAGTGTCTTAACTTGATGTGATGGTAAATAATAAAATAAAAGTACAACTTATAATCTTTATTTTTACTAGCAGGCAGTAACCAGTACAATAGTAGGAAGCATGACAGAAAGGACATTGTGGTATGTTTACATTGGAATTGTTACTTCATGTTGGAAAGACAGCTAACTAATGAATGTGGATAAAGTGTTTCCCCTTTTAACTTAATGGATATAATCAAACCTCTCTGGGAATTATAAAACTATCTAATATTGAAAAAGACTCAGCACAGAGTGGAAACATAGTCAGACTATTATTGAATTAATTATACTACTCAAAAAGTAAAAAGAAAAAAAGTGGAAATTCCAAATAATGCATGCGCTATTTTTCTATTAGTGTGTAGGATATAAACTTCCTAGTTCCAGTCCAACATTCATAGCCAGACCACAGATGGAACTGATCTACATTGTCATCACTTCCACTCACCATCATCGACGACAGCAACGACCACGCCCCTTCCAGTGATGTTGCTCTTCCAGACATGAGTGACATTTATATCATGACCTGCCTCTTTTGTGTTCACCTAAAGTTTAAAAAAAAAAAAAGTCAATTGTGACATCTCTATTTTTTTTTAATATACATACACCAAATTACATCTGTAAACCCAGGATCCTAGATTCCCACATTAGCATAGTGACCATTCGCCCCTTAGAATCCTTAATACTAAAAGAGTCTCTCACGCACAATAGATTGTGTCTGTTATTTCACTCTAATTTATGCTATTTAGCTTTCATTAAACCTCCCCACCCTCCTATGCCTAAAACATATTTTCCCTCTTAGATCCAGGTTTCTTGATGCAGTGCTGACTGTGTAACTGAAGGCAATCGTCTCCCACAACTTTCAACTAACCATGAGTCAAACACAACAACCACACCCACACTCAGCAGCTAACCTGGGATCCTAGCATGATCACATCAAAATAATGTTTTTTATACTATATTATGTTAATTTATATTGGCAGTTAAAGCAGAGAAATACTATTACTATTAGTAGTAGTAGTATTTCATTCAATGTACTACTAAGTGGCTTTTTAGTAAAACAACACGTTTAATTTCAACCATTATTCCATTATTATTCTTTATGTTTTATTTACGTTGTTGTTACTATAAGGTATATTATGATTATTCAGCATAAAATATATTACGAATAATCATTAGCTGAATTAACAAGGATTTCTTCTACAGTTATGTCAATGGTCCATCATACTCCCTGTTCAAAACACCAGCTCCATATAGAGCCCTTCAATTCCAAGTTGATCGGCTTGTTGCTTATATACATGTACTATTGAACTATCATTCTGCTCAAATTGTTTTTGTTTTTTTATTACTAACTCCACAACAGTCTCCTTTCTAACTTACCAGGTGCCATTGTTTACTGAACATGGGATCATTCAGGTTTAAATAGTTAGACCTCTTTCTCCTCACAACTTCAACTTCTCTTGTTGCCCACATTAATGACTCATGGTTAGTCAGCGACACTTCAACCTCTTCTACATCTCTCTTCACAATTCCAGCTTCTCCAAGACTTGAACCACTCCACACTCCTTGAAATCTATAAACATCAGGGAATGGTTCTACTCGTCCTAAGTTCTTTAAGCCCAGTTCCTCAGCAAGCCTGTCAGCTCTAACATCATTACTCTCCCAGGACCATAAGGTCCTGATAGTTCCCAGTTTCACTACCCATTCCACATTCTCCTTATCGTCTGGTTCTTCATTTCTGAATAAGCTTGTACCTTCCGGTAGACCCTTGAGGAAATCTTCATTCTCTGGCTTACTATTATGTTCTGCCTTGGTATCTGAATTCAATGACTGCTCAGAAATAGTTATACAGAGAGTTAGGAAACCTATTAAAGTTAGTAATAATAGCCCTCGCTCCAACTCTAAAGCCATCTTCAACGTTGAGAGCAGTTTAGTTGGGTAGCAAGAGCGCGGCTAGCGAGCTTTGTATGGCCGGTTGTACACACCCTTTTCTAGCACTACTAGCTCCGCCTTAATTCTTAATTAATTTGCGCGTGCCCAACTCCGGTCCCGGTTCCTGTTGACGACGCGCTTCCTCATTGCGTTATTCAGAAGTCGGTATAAATAATGTTACCCTATCTGGATATATATATTGGAATACTTCTGTCCTTCATACAGAGATTAACATGTGGTAAGATGATTCATGGTCAATACACCCGGTAGTTATATTATATTAATTTAATCATTACTGGTATTTTGAGAAGTGCTAAAATGCATATGACTCTTTTTCTTCCTTTTGTATTAGATACTGATGAAATATATTTAAGTGCTTCCAAATTGATTGTGTACCAAGGGGACATTGCTCGACTGACTTGTAGTTATAAGAAGGCAGAAAATTTTAGATGGATGTTAAATAATTTGGGAATACAAGATTCCCGTCTTAAAAACTTTGAAGTATTGTTAAAAAATCATAAGTCAGTGATTTCCTTCACTGCTGAAGGGCATCTTAATCAGAGTAAAATAAGTTGCATTGCTTCCAGCAGTTTAGGAGAACTTGAGGTATCTCCTTCAGCTACTATTATAATTCAAGGTATGTAGTATTGCAGTTGTTAATGTTAGCTAAGGGGTTAGCTCACTAAAAGTATGTGAGCATGCAACTATAATATATATGGATGTACTTGTGGTATATTAGCTAGATGCACATGAAATTAATGTAATGCAATAGACAACCATTTGGTAAAATGTAATGGCTTTGCAGAACCAGGCTAGGCTTGTGGCAGATCTAAGCACTTTGAGGGTAATTCATTGTGGTGAACCATAAATACCAGAAAGCACCATTTCTTTTCATTCAGTGTGCAAAAGGTAAATTCTTCACAAGTAAAATTAACAACTACGAGTCTCAAAGGTAATTTATATTCTCTGAGAATGCAGAAGAATATGGACATTTCAGTGGTGCTCTGTGATGATGAGTGAGTGGACTCACCTTGGACACAAAATTCAGACAAGAAACCGCTACTGACGATACTTTACCAGATTTAATGTCGCCCTCTTTTTTTTTTCCTTCCCCCCCCCCTCCCCCCCCCTTTTTTTTTAACTTTTTTTGTTTGTCTAGTTTTTTTCTTTTGGGTGTGCCCAGTGAGGAGAAAAGTGACTAAACTGCTGCTCAAATGATATATACATGACTAGATTCTCAAACTTTATGGCATAAGCCCCTTGGTAATTGAGTTGAACCAGAAAACTCTAATAATTATATGCTTGTGTGTCAGTAACAATGATGATGATGTGTTTATACGTGAATAATTTACTAGCTGGCCAAGTTGGTAAAGCGTCACCACTAATTGATTGGGGTAAAGTTTTATCACATTACCCTATGAATTATTGATAAAACTGTACATGAATTTCCTACATGGGCTCAGCTTGCTTCTCAACTCGATTTTGAATTTACAAATTCATTTGGCGATTATCTTGTGTCCCAGTTTCACACTACCCGCTATTGTTTGTGTGGCTTTGCTTTATATTTTATTGTGGGTTAGTTGCTAGTCCATGTTCAGTCTACCATTAATACAAATAGTAAACCACTTGCATGCATAGGGCAAACAATTTTCCTAATAATGTTAATGGGGGTGGGCATAAGATCAAGCAACAGCCCCTGCATCTTGATAAAAATGGAATATTAATCCGACATGTAAAAATATTTACAGCTGACTGATGATTTAATGAGTAGCATGTGTAATGTTGTGAGACAATGCTAATCTATATCTCTAAAAATCACCCCAGAAACTTTCCAGCATCTATTAATAATATAAAGACTAAATTGATATTAATTCATGGCATTTACTTTATCTTAGGTTTACTAGAACCAGTTCAGAGTCTAATGTGGTCAGTAACAATTGATATGTCTCAGTTGAACATTTCTTGGGAGCAACCATTTACTTTGGATGTTCCAGGATACGATCCTGACATCAGAGACTATTGTGTATACATCACAACTTTGGTTGCACCCAGTATTGTCATTGAATCTAACTGCACAGAACAAAGATATCTCCTTTATCGCCCACCCCTGTCATTAAGGTGCCATACTCTAAACATATCAGTCATTGGTAGAAATTTTGTTGGTAATTCTCATCAGGCATCAGTCATGTATAATACATGCTACAGAGAAGCAGCCTGTGACAAGGAAATTACAGGTATATGTTTGGTTTATTCATTGTATATAGATTCATTGTTGCAAGTTAACTAATTCTTTCTTTCTTCATTTTTTATTCCCTGTGTTATTCTTGGTTTTCTTGTGGATAGTCTTATAATGCATACATACTTCCAGCTACCCACCCATTGCACATTCGTGATTAGAAAAAGCATACCCTCCAACTTTTCCAAAGGAGCTTCAGGGACCATAGCCACTAATTGACTAAATGAAAAATGATAAGATAGAGATAAATGTGAATTTAATGTATTAATCAGTGATTATGAAGTAGCTAGAACTTGCCCCGTTGTGATAATGATGGTGATGATTGTTTATTACAAATTACTGTAGCTTTTTTGCATTTTGTGAGGTCTTCATCAAAGGTACAGTCATGACAGTCAGATGAACAAAAATTGTATCTTGCATATGTGTTTCCTGTACACATCGTTTAATAGCATGTGCAATAAGTCTAATAAATAGGTGTAGCATTTAAATTATATTGGATTTTTGAAAGTTTAAAAAAATTTCTGTGGAAAAGAATAATGCATTTTTTCATTATCAAGTGCTTACTCAATGAGGACAGAGATATTGCATGGAACTTTATTCTAGTTCATCTAAGTTTTACGATAGTTGTATACAACTACCTCAAACCTTGGAAGAGATTTACATTTGATGTATCAAAATATATATCCAACATTATTCCCTACACTAAATGACTGTTCATTGTAATAGTAAATTGCTGTTGCTTTTGTTTATGTATTTATTTTATAATCATTATTATACAAAGTTTGTTGTGCTAGCTAGAAAGTAGTAAATAACCACTACTTTATTACTGCTTTTACCTTTAGAGCTTGTCCCTATACCAGGGAATTGTTGAGGCCAGCTAAAATCAAAATGGCATTGCCTTCTGGCTCTTTTAGGCTTAGGAGGACCGCAATCACTCATGTCAACCTCTACAATAACCGTGAATCTACTCCTGCATTTGTGATAGTGACGATCTTTTCCCATTTCACGTAGAGACACCCTTTATCTTTTGCCGGTTAAAGTAACTTTCCGGGACAAATAGTAGTCTCTTCCGGGACCGGGGACAAAGTTAACAAATCCGGGACGGTCCCGGACATTTCGGGACGGTTGGAGCCTATGAAAAAGATTAAAACAATGAATTGCTAGAATAAAATTCCTTACATTTATTTGTTTACAATGTAAACGACTAAACAGTACTGGCACAATTATTACTTATTATTACTTTTTTATTGTTTAAATATTTAGCTCAAACATGCAGTTACAGACTCAATCCTCCTCAGAATGGCTACATCAGTCATCACAGTGAACCTGCACTGGTAGGAACTGTTGTTACTGTTTGGTGCAAGCCCAAGTTCTTCCTAAAACCTGAAACAGCCTTTTACACATGTAGAAATGACAGTTGGTGGCATCCCACACCTCTGCAGGAATGTGTTGAAATGCCAGACTGTACTGATGTCAATGACACTACATATGTGAAAGGTATATGTAGCCGATTTATTGAGGACATTTAAAAGAGTTGAATGAGCAAGACACTAGTAGGGAGCTATTTAATAAAAAATACATCAGTACATGTTATTAACCCTCAGCACGAGAGGGTTATAGTAGTCGTCCTGTCTGTTTGTCCGTCTGTCTGTCACACTCTGATTATGGAGATTACTGACAATTAACTGTAGATTTCGGTATGAACTTACTCAGGATGAAGATTTAGGACCTTTTATTGTACTACATTTTTTTAATTTTGGGATAAATTGTTGAGAAAACATGAAGCTTTCAGCTCCATATAGATACCAGCTTTTATGGGTAACACACCCTAGTGTCATGTCATAATCACGTAAGCAAATAAATTCTTGCAGCCAGCAGTGTAGTTTGCTTATGCTCAGGGAATTAACGGAGTTGAAAGGAGTGAAGTTTCGCATTGAAAATGTATACCTGTGAGTGTTTCTGGCCTGTTTAGCTTCTTCTCTTATGAAGACAGAGTTTCCATGTACCATTTTTATTGGTCGAGCTATTTTGATACCTCATTAAAATAGCTAACAGATTGCTTGTTCTTTTGGAAGGAGATTATATTGTAATAGCTTGGTAGCGTTTAATAGTGCTGAGGTTCGCACCTTAGGTGCTTCATTTATTTATAATGTGTATCTCTGATATATGGCTTTTTAGTAGCATAGGTATCTTATTTTCTGGTTTGTTCTAGTTATAATATGTGACTGTTCAATTCTAAATACGAAAAAAAAAAAGAAGCATCTGTGAGTAGTTGAGTCTATAGGTATGACATTGAAAACATTTACCAGAAGAAGACTAGTGCAGTGTATGCATTACAGATTCTAGGCTAGCCTCTAATTCCAGCAGTCATTTCAAAATTACTGACTACTTGTTGATAATCTCAAGGACTCTTTAGTCACTAAAACTAGCCCATGTGATAGAAGCCCTATACATAAAAAAAAAAGTAGTTGGCTCTTGTGTGGTAGCTATTCAGTATTTCAGCTAAATGTGTCATCCCGAATGTATGGATTAGTCTACTACAGTGTCCTAAGTTGTGAAGCTTTATGTTAAATAGGAAGCCTGATTGCCTTCGGTTTATGCCTACTTAGTTCGTTTATAAGCTAAGCAATATAGGTTACACCACAACGTGGAGGTCGGTACTTGATTTACACAACTGAGGGTCATGTAAGTCCCGTCTGACCAAATAGCATTGTAAAATTGACTTGTATCATGGCTCTAGGCATATTATAGGAAATACACAAAGACTTGTAATTTTTGATTGGACGGTTCACTTAATCACATCCTAGGAGGTGGGTATGAAATATATTCACCGTAAATCACTACTGGAGGCCTGCCTATTCTCAATACCCAAGTTTAACTGTTGTAGAGAGTAGCAACAGCTAAAACCTAATAATACAACAGAAAATAAAGCCTAGAGCGTAGCAACAAGCATTCGATTTACTTCATTTATAAATGATGCAGAGCATTGAATCTATGAATAGAGTCACGTAACAGACCAACCGGATTGTTGCTCGCATGTGACTGGCTACAATCTATTATTAAGCGCTCATGCACGAGAGGGTTATAGTAGTTGTCCTGTTTGTCTGTCTGTCACACTCTGAATTTGGAGATTACTAACAATTAGTTATTGATTTAAGTATGAACTTACTCATAACGAAGATTTAGGACCTTACATTGTGTTACTTTTTTTATTTGAGGCTAATTGTTGAGAAAACTCGAAGCTTTCAGCACTGCGTAGGTACCAGCTTTTGTGGGTAACGCCCTCTAGCGTCACATCACAATCACGTGAGCAAATTAATTTCTTGCAGCCATATACTCAGGAAAGTTAACGGAGTTGAAAGAAGTGAAGTTTCACGTTGAAAATGTATACCAGTGAGGGTTTCTGGCCTGTTTAGCTTCTCCTCTTATGAAGAAAGCGTTTCCATGTACCATTTCATTGGTCGGGCTATATTGATGCTTGATTAAAATAGCTAATAGATGTTGAATTTTATTTTGGTCTGAGATTATAGCTTAGTAGTGCTGAGGGTTCGCACCATTGGTGCTTCATATTATACCAGAAATTTCCTGGGGTGATTAAGGTGTAGCCACTACTAGACACTCTATTTATCTTATCTGGTCATTTCCCATGCCTCTAATTATTGACGTCCCAATAACTAAATCATTCATGCAGCTAATTACACATATTGTAATGTAATTTCCACAGCAACTGAACTGACAGATGTCACACTCAATGCACAGCTCTATTTGGATTTCTTACTTGTCATTGTAGCGGCTGCATTTGGTGCTATGAGTGCAAGTTGTGTAATGTATGCTGCAATATTCTTCTTGAGATGGATAACAAATACACTTAAATTCACAAAGTCATCACATGGTTCTACAAAAGTACAGACTAGTCGCTCGGCAATACTTAATAGACGTAGAAACTATTTGAGGCATGGCAATATTACTGAAGCCAGTCGTCCAGAAAGCAATCATTCAATTGTAATTAGTAATAACAGTCTTACAGAAAAAGACAATGGAATATTAAAGAATTTGAAGGATCCACAACATAGAAGGTCAAACATAGTACCTGGAAGATTTAAAAATCATGCCTTGCAATTGCAAAAAGTAGACAATAATAAAAGTTACCAAAATAAAGTACAGCAATCCAGGGAGGGAGATAATTTGGACCATTTAAGATTTTTAGATTATGGACGAACTGAACCTGGAGTAGTTCTGTCTCAGTATCAGAGTAATAACACTGACACTACATTTGATACTGCAGTAACAACACAGTTATAATAGAGTTCTGGAGTAAGGAATCAAGAGGTGAACTGCAAGTATGACTGAAGCAAGCCTCACAATACACCAAATAATATAAATGCTGTGCAGTTTCCTCATCCAAGGGTACTAGACGAAGATGAAACTTAAGGTCAAGTGCATTACTCAATATTTATTTACAGGATTGTTGTGTTATATTAATTAGCATAAAACTATCGATTACTATAATGAATGTTATGTGCAACAGTTAATGAAAGCTATTATTGCCAAGCCTAAATATTAATAATTTATTTTACTAGTTATTTTGTCAAAGCTGAGCACCCAGTGTGGATGCACATATAGTTTATATGCATTGCTGGCAGTAGACCAGGCTTGTTTCAGTAGTTTCATTTTCACTCCCTCTCTCTGTTTCTTTTTATTGGGCAGTCACTGGGACATACAGTGTCTGTGTAACAATTCCAACTCAATGAAGAAGTACAATATAATAGACCTCCATTATTGTGGGGGATTGAGTTTCTTTAAAATGTTCATAACCTCTACCAGGTAATAGTTGGATGCATCAACTATCCCCCAAATTTACTCCTTTAACCCCTACCTAGATTCTGAAAGCTCTAAATTATTTCAGTGTTAGGTTAATATAATATTTCTTGCAATATCTTTTCTTCTCTTTGTTATACCTCTGCTGCCTTTCAGTTCTATCCTGTTCTCTTCTTTAGGTATTCCTACAACTAATGTTTCTCTTATACTTGTTCCCAGCAATATCTTGGTTACTTACAAAAACCAAAACTATTTTTCGGATTTTGCAGTTAGTTATGCTTTATCAGGCAATCATACGACACATATGCACGTACATTATCTTGCATGTACTGCTCAAAATTCGTTGAGTCTCATGCCACTTGTCAAAATTCCCATACTTGGAGAAGGAATTTGGGTAGCAATTTGCTGATAACGTTGTTTTTCATCACGACTCATTCCTTTCCACTTCATTGCAGCTTCTTTGTTTATCTCTACTAAATTAACACTTAAGTGGCTATCTAAAATACAGATATTGATGGGAAGTAACTCGTAAATGGTAATGCTACTGAAGCTAAAACATATTACTTTTAATACTTTAATAATTACTTTTGAAATTCTCAGAGGAGAGGGGGTGAATCTCAAGCTAAAAGTAAATACTGTACCCATTGTTTTGAAGAAATCTTTCACAAACAAATTGTATGCATTAGGTGTTCTTAATTTTTGAGGTGCTTTTGTCTAATACAGGAATTTTATGGATGTGAGGAAGTGTGGGTGTGTGGGTGTGTATGGGGAGGAGCAGGGGAGGAGGGGGATGAGGAAGGAAAAACGTTAGTGTTAATGATGGGGCTATGCATACATGCTGCAATCTACGAACGGATTAACCAATAATTGTTGCATGAATCATATTTATCTTGACATGCGTATGAGTAGAGAAAATAATATAGACGATTTAGGGTGGCTAGGAGCAACATTTTTTTCGGGGAAGGGTAGAAAATTTCTCTGAAGAGTAACAATCTTTTTAGTAGGGGGGATTTAGCTTAGGGAGAAAAATTCCAATGCCCCCCCCCCCCCCCCCACTTCTGTATCAAACATAGTAATGAATCAATAATGATGTATACAAATGTTAACTGGCAACACTGAAGAACTCACAAAAAATGAGCAAAATACGCCCATATTTGCACTTGCATTTTATGCTTTTTTTTACATTCATTAATGTATTTCATAATCCAGTTTTTAATCTGAAAAAATAGCTAAACCTCCCTTTTTACGGGTCACAAATTAAAAGCAACAACAACAAACTATTGTGTATATATGGATATGTGGTAATGAATAATTCTTATTTCAGTCAAGGATGAAGTTATCATATATTCGTCCATGGAGCAAGCACTTGTATAAGTAAAAAAAATTAGGTTTTCCTTTGTAGCTAAAGGGACCATGCCATTTCACTTTACACCATAATCATTTGTACAGATCACTCTATTTTTGCAATATATATATAATATATACAATGAGCATCAAATTAGAGTAGCTTTAATTACAATGACTAAGCATGCCGTATTTTCCAACCCAAGCAAGAAATCATGCACAGGATTAGGATATCATGAATCCACCCTTTATAAAAAATGAATACGAGGCCGTCTGAACATGGTGGGAACAGCACTTGATGCCAAGGATTTTCCTATTCAAGATATCATAATCTAACTGTTTCAGCCTAGGGCCTTAAACAGTAGTTCTATAGTCATATTCGAGCAATGTGATTGGTCCATTACATGAATTTATTTACAATCAGGTTCAGAACCCAGCAACTGCTAAAACCAAAAGAAAATGTCTGAAACTTGTGTAGTAACAAGTGCCCAATTTCTAAATACCGAAGCTGAGATCAATATAATATGTTGATCTTGAGTCATTTATAATATATATAATTATCTATAAATGACTCAATCACATTTCTTAGTGGTGATTCGTTAACCTTTGGCTTGTGTATAAACTTGCTCATTATTGAAATATCTGGCAATCCCTCAAGTCATACATACATACAAACAAGTATTTACATTACAGTTTGGTTTTTATTTAGCTACAACTGCAATAATGATGATAACAATAATATTTTAGATAACAACAATTCCAGTTTAAATTTATACCTAGCATAAGCAATGTCGTTCTACCAATTTAAAGAAAGAAAGGCATTTTTAAAATTGTCCTTTATATGTGGTTGGAGTAGAGATTTAATTAAATGCTGTACAGCCACAAACCTTTATCTGCTGATCATCTCTTTTAATTTTGTGGCTACTTCATGAATTTTGGATTTACTTGTATTATCCATTCCTTCATCATTATGCTTTTTTCAATTCTTTCGTTTCATCATAGGTAAAAATACATCTCTTTCTCACTTCACCGTCTATGACCGGATTCAACTACCCGGGGAGAACAAACGATACTCGACAGAGTCGAGAAAATTATGCGCCCTGAGCTATTACGTGCCCTGAGCTAGCTATTACGCGCCCTGAGCTGTGATCTTTGACCCCTTACATGTGCCAAGTCAGCAATAGTTACTAGCTGTGCAGCTAATGTACCTGGCAATAATTATTGGCGAGCGAGCGTAGGGAGCGAGACACTTACAGGGATAACACAATTGAAAATCGGGGATGTTTGTTGGCGAGCGAGCGAAGCGAGCGAGACAGTATTAGGGGTGGATAATGCAAAATCAGGTATATGTTGTATGTATGGATGGTACGTATGCCCTTTAAACGCGCGAGGAACTTTTTTCTCCAAAAAAGCACGGCTTTTTAGGCTTGACCACAGTTTATTCTGAAACTACAGCATTAAGTAAGCCTTGCTTTATACTTAAGCTCCGAAGTGTGAGAAAACTCCTGCGAAAACGCTTGCTTTTCAAGAAACAAAAAGTTGATTCGACCGGTTACTATGGCATTGAAGACCCCTTTTCCAGACTTAATTTTAAAACTTCTCCGTTTTAGTATGATGGTCGGTCGTTGAGACGCAGTTCCATATCCTCCGTGAAGAAGAAGCTGAGTGCAGCTGCTCTCATTGTACGGGTTTATTTGAACGGGACAATCAATGGTTGTCTGCTGTCGATGTAATGGCAACGGGAAGTGCAAGAACTCTCTACGGCTTTCCATGAGGCTGTGCACTGGAGGAGGAGGAACGTGTTTCAGGTACCCTTTGGGAAGGTGGGCAAGAAGTTTGTCCAAGAATTATCCAGACTGTTGCAGTTAAAACTTGAAAACTTAAGGGACTTCCATTTCTATTCGAGTTAGTGGCGGTGGTAAGTCAATGCGCTCTTTGTCATGGTTATAAGCCGTGCGCAACAGTATTTACTTGAAAATACATTGTCCACTAGACTACCGCGAAGGTAGTCTGGCGTAGCCAGACCCTTTACCCACTGATCGCTGCGCGGAGGGAAAGGGTCTGGAATCATGCAATACAGCGAGTTGTTCCAACAGGATGTAATGAGACTTCGTCAAGTGTATGTCCGGTTACGTCATCTTACGCGTATAGTTAGCAATATGGCTTCCGAACAGTATTATGGTAAAGTTACAATAAACCTAAAAAATACAATAAATTACCTGATCCTTCATGATTGCTGTTAGTGGTGTAACTACAATCACTATCTGTTTCCCTTGATTGCCCTCCAACAGTTGGAAAGCAAGAGGAAGGCAAGCATAGCACAGGCTCTTACCAAAACCTGTAGGTAAAATAGCAAAAACATCTCTTCCAGATAAAAACTTAGTCGTAATTTCCAATTGTTCCTCCTTCATCCCTCTATCATAGCCGAGCCTCGCAACAGCTTCATTGGCAGCTTCTCTGAGCGAAATAGCCATTATTGCGTCATATAACGTCATTATACGGCACAAAGCGTCATTAATGATATTCATCATTACTGAAATTTTGTAACGGATAGGAACAACTCGCTGTATTGCATGATTCCAGACCCTTTCCCTCCGCGCAGCGATCAGTGGGTAAAGGGTCTGGCTACGCCAGACTACCGCGAAGGTAAGTCTGTGTAGGTGCATGTCTAGTTGTGTCAAACATTACACTATGGCACTGAAATCCCTTTACCGTGTATGCGAAATTTAAAAACTGGACCTTATTTTCAGTAGCTTCAGTGTTAGAAGTCAAAATCATTTATATAAAAATAGTATAGTCTTTAGGCTCGCTCGCCATTTGTGCTCAAGCACATCACTAGTATGTATGTATGTATGGATGGTACGTATGCCCTTTAAACGCTCGTGCGGGGAACTTTTTTCTCCTAAAAACACAGCTTTTTAGGCTTAACCCCAGTTTATTCTGAAACTACAGCATTAAACAAGCCTTACTTTAAACTTAAGCTCCGAAGTACGAGAAAATTCAGGCGAAAACCTTTGTTTTTCAAGACAAAAAAGTTGCTGAGACCGGTTATTATGACATTGACTATCCTTGTCCAAACGTAATTTCAAAACTTCGCCGTTTTAGGGGGATACGGAGTGCTGCTTGTTTGTTGTCAAGAGCCATTGGGTAGTCAGAATGCCGTAATGTTAATGCTAAGGAAGTTACTACTACTCCAGTGAAGCTGAGGTAAGTACGTAATCCCATATTTGTTAGCTATTATGCAAAAATAACTCTGGCCTTTCTTGTTGTCAAAGGTGACTGGTAAATTCAAATAGTCAGAATGGCTTAACTTTGATACTACGGAAGTTACTACTGCTCAAGAAAATGAGGAAAGAAAGTAATTTTGTATTTGTGTGCTAACATTGATTGTCTTTTGTTGTTGTCAAGAATGTGAGGTAATTCACATAGTCAAAGTAAGATACTACAGAAGTTATCAATACTCAGGAAATTGAGGTAAGTAGTAATTCCATATTTGTTGGCTAAAATTTATTAACACTGGTTTATTATTTTTTTATCGTAGCTGAGAGCTTGTCCAAGAGTTACTGGTACCAGAATGGCAGATGTTTGATACTACAGAAGTTACCATTAATGAGGTAAGAGAGTGATTTGTATTTGTTTGCTGATATTATAGTGTTTGCATGAACTAAGCTAAAACATAGTAACAATACTGTAGTTTTATGTTACCTAACTATCAGGCTCGCTCGATATTTGTGCTCAAGCACACCACTAGTAGTTGGCAAGCGAGCGAAGCGAGCGAGACACTTACAGGGGTAACACAATGGAAAATCGGGGATGTTTGTTTGTTTATATATATGTTTGGACGTACGTAAGGCATTTTTGTACTTTGACCCTCGCGTTTTTGTGTTAGTTCGGTGGTCGACCCCGTCCCAAACTTCACTAAACAGAATCCTCTGTTTATCGATCAGTGCCCGTATCACCCTAGAAATTGAATTGTTTACCGTTTTGAATTCTTTTACTGGTGCAGTTAAAACGTGAAAACTTACAGGACTTCCATTTCTATTCGAGTTAGTGGTTGTGGTAAGTCAATGCGCTCTTTGGCATGGTTATAAGCCGTGCGCGACAGTATTTACTTGAAAATACATTGTCCACTAGACTACTGCGAAGGTAAGTCTGTGTAGGTGCATGTCCAGTTGTGTCAAAGAATTGTGTGTTACAACCACTACTTAGCTAAAGAATATCACAAAGAAAACTTTTAAATAACGTGTATTGTTTTGTTGTTTTTTTCCTTCAATTCAAGCAGTTGCAGAGAGTTGTTACTATGGCACTGAAATCCCTTTACCCTGTATGCTAAATTTAAAAACTGGACCTTATTTTCAGTAGCTTCAGTGTTAGAAGTCATTCATATAAAAATAGTATAGTCTTTAGGCTCGCTCGCCATTTGTGCTCGAGCACACCACTAGTTTATTTATTTATTTATCTGTTTATGGGGTACGTGAGACCTCTGTTTTCGCCCGCGCTTCTAATTACGTAAGTTAGGTAAAGCGTTCACAGTTTCAGTATTTTTCAATTAACGAGCTCTGAGAATCCTTAGTGGCGGTGGTAAGTCAATGCGCTCTTTGTCATGGTTATAAACGAAAGACGTTATGTGCAGCTACAGTCCCGCAGTTCTTATCAAAAAACTCATTTCATTGGTTAATCAAATCATGTGACCAATTATAGCGCCACGCAAGGGCTAGGGCTAGGGCTAGGGGACCAATCAGAAGAATTCTTTGATAAGAACTGCGGGATGGCTCATGTGCAGAACGGCTGACCCTCACCTTTGACCTCACGCAATGTCTTTGCGCGTGCTCTTGTTGCCAGCTTTCACCTTCGACCTCTGTGGAAGTTGTCCTTGGTGACCCTGCAAGATTGAAGTAGGAGGTGGTTGGTGGTTGCTCGTTGTTGTTGGCTAGGCTGCATTTTGCGGCAGACCCTCACGCCCCAGCGAAGCGGTATGGTAAAGGGTCTGGCATGCGAGACTACATTTTGTGCTACTGACAACGGAGAATCAAGAGGGGTAGGAATTCACTTATGCTGTGTGATAACAAGTAAGTGTACTAAATACTGTGATGTGTAGTGTAGAATGGATAGCTAATGAATTGCATTTAGGGGTTATGGTGAATGACAGTATTTGCCATGACAAATAAAACAACCAGTTTTCTTTAAGCACCTCTCCCCTCCCTCTCTTGTAAAGCATGTAACTGTCTGAACTAATCATTTCTGATGCCAATTCATTGCTGAAAGTGTGGGTTATCGAATACAATTTTATACTATTACTGTATTAGTAATAGTACGGGTATTAGGGATCAATAGCACTCATAAAGCAATTGAAATCGTACTCGGCGAGTGCTATTTCAATTGCTTTACAAGTGCTATTGATCCTTAATAGCACAGGTTACACGTGCTATCACTCGCTAATAGTAGGCCATCTTTTTTCTTTTTTTTTAATCATTTGCACTTGTAGCTACGCTGTATCAGTCACCCACTATCTTTGTATTTCAGGATTAGCTTCCTCTGGAATTCGTTTTCAGCCTACAACTCCTACAATGTTGAAAACATTCCGTCTAATACGGGTAGAGCTTCTGTGGTGGTACAGAATGACATTGTCTCCAACTAGAAACTACACGAACTGTACATTTCCAAGGTTAACTCTGCACGCATGCACACTTATCCGTACTATTTCACTTAGCTACTGTGGTATTTCACTTAGCTTCCATGCTATTTCACTTAGTTACGCACTATTTCACTTTCCCCGTGCGGTTTCAATTGAACAGCTATTTTCCCCATACATTTTTGAATGGGCAATTTACACGCCGTATTATTACATTCAGAAATTTTTAATATGTTACCTACAGAAAACATTATGAAAGGTAATGAACAAAGTCAAAGCCTGTTTCTTTTTTGTTTTCTTATCCATATACATCTTCCATGTTGTCGGCAGGTTCAGATTTTTTGTGATTACAAGCGTGGCAGTAAACACTCAGCCACTGTAACTAATAAAATCCGCCCCCCCCCCCTCAATAAAAGGAAGTACAAAGCCTACTTTACGTATAAAAAAAATCACAGTTTAATCTAAATGGAATTTTTTTTAAAAATTCGGAGAATGCAGACCTGTTCTCACCCGCATATATGTGGTTACGGCATCGAAAGGATTGAAAAGTCACTGATGAAGGCTCCATGGAGCCGAAACGTTTGAACTATTATTACAGATACTATGGAAATTAAAAATAAATAGATTTTAGTATGAAGCTGTATATTTTTATGTATGTAGTAATAATGAATCTTTATGTAATACTTAATTAAGTTATTTTACCATCACTTCATCCTTAGTCGTAACTTGTGAATGAGTATTGATCAAAACTAAATCCTGTCATTCATTGGTAGTGTATGCATGTGTGTGCAACTAGTTTCCTGTGTAGAAATGTTAGTTTTTTCTTCTATAATTGAATCATTTTGATGTTCAATTTCTTATATGATATTTTCAATGAGTGCAATATGCTGGTCCACCGAATTGAGGCCCATGTGAAATATGCTCTATCCACACATCGGGGATTTGCAACTGTTGCATTGTCTATATCTTCCGCTAAGTTTATCTAATTCTCAAATTAATGTTGTTGTTGTTTTACCACACTGTCTTGACCATTCTATTTCTGCATTATACTATGTGTTCATGGATGGCCCTACCTCTTGTTGTGTTACAACTGACCAATCTAGAGATCCAGAACCACTGTGTTAGTGAATATTTTTAAAAGACTATGCCTATCGAACTGCTTCTAACAATTTCTTGGTGGGATTAGCTTGCGGAGTATAAGTTGAAATTTCATGATCGCATTTATTCACTTCAATGTGTTTTTTTCCTTCTATTGCTCTTCTTTGTAGTGGGATGGAGTGGGTGAAGCTGCTTTCGATGTCTCTGACTTAGACCAGCTGTGAATGATGGCTCAAGAAGTGTCAACATTTAATCATGGAGTTACCTGACACTGCTGTAATGATGGCAAGTGAGTGTTCTCTAGAGTGTGTTTGTAATATAAGGAAGTATTGGTTCCAATAGGTCTATATTGCTAGAATGTATCACCAACACTCCAGAGCAATTAGTGACTCTGGCTAGCTTGTTGTGGTCACCTAGGACACAATTGTTTGTGTGACAATAAATATACATGCAAATGTGTATGTCAAGTAATGTAATCAGATGTCACTGTATATGAGACCAGTACTATCGCAAGATGTTGACAATCTTAGTGAGTAGTCATACTCCGGCAATTTTCTGAAGGCCGATCTTACACAATATAGCCTGTGATTTTCCCCTAAGTGAATTTGTGCTGCCCAAAAAATTGCCGATTTAATTCCTGGGGAACAATATTGCAGTCATAAGGAGTGACTAATGCAGTAACATTAACACATGATCTTGTGACTGTTTTGTTGGAAGATGTCTATTATTTCAGCTAACTTTATTTTGTGTAATCTACGACCTTCAGTGGCATTGGCATCATGCTGTGTCTAGTTCAGTTCTAGTTAGAAGGTTATACCTCCATGTATTCTACATAGCAAGGAGTCTATATGTAGGATAATAAGTTCTGTTCTGTTAGTCAATTTTGTCATTTAGTTGTTATGAGTTTCATATCACTAAATTACCAGCTGTAGCTGTACCAAGTAGAACGCCTGGTTTCCCTCAGTTAGAACGTCTCTAAAAAAAAGTCCAGTCTGCGGAACTTTTTAGTTCTTTTAGAACCTTTCAGAGGAGCCCTGCAATGGCAGTCAAGTGTGGGCACTTCAGATGGCTGTGTTAGGAGAGCAAGACTCTTGTACTCTGGTTATTTCATTCCACATACTCTGATTGATCGGTGAAATAAATAAATAGAAATATGTACTAAATATGTAAGTATTATATAATGTATACATGATTTTCCATTATTCATTCACTCCTTGTTTTGCTGGCTTACCCAATATAAGTATCACTATTGCGTCTGAACAATTTTTCAAATTTTATCCATCTGTGTCTCTGGCTTGTAGTTTATAAGCACGTTATTTATTCCTGAAAGGCTTTAGGATCTATTTTGATCACGTCATATTTAATCTCGCTTTACTAGACCCTTTACCTATTGCTATGCGGCAAGTAGGCTGACATTAAGTAGTTTGTTCAGTTCCCCTCACTAATTGGGAAGACAACAAACAATAGATGACATAGTAAAGGTGGTATATCCTGTGACGTAAGACTGCTCTAACTTTTTGTGTGTGTTGTATTTCTATATGGCTGACTGAGTTGAATAATTCATGTGCCATGAAATATCTTAGTGGGTTATTCAGTCATTCTTGGCTGAAATAATTATTGGCTGTTAGAACGAGAAAAATTTGCTATTATCTTAGTGGTTTTACCCACACTAATTAAGCCACAGTTAACTAATGATGAGTGGGCAAGTTAACGGAGATGTAGCCCACCATCACATCACCTGAGCCTTCCATCACATCACCCGAGCCCAGGTAAAGGTCGGCAGAGGACCCGCAGATACTGCAACCATGCAGCTAAGTGGTCACATGTGATGTATCACATGTGGAGCAATGGCACCCGGGCACAAGTATATTAGTCCTGATAGCCACTGTTCTCAGTGCTTGTAGCCTAAGCCTAGCAGCTACCTGTTACTGCCTTGCCAGAATGGCTGATTCACCCGGCACTATTAGCTCACTAAGGATGGCTGCTCATCAGTGGTGGTATTATTTAAATAGTAAGGGGTTGGAGATATACTGTACTCTAAATACGTGTAATTAGCTTTCTGTAGGTCAGGTTGGATATATAGATAGGATCTAAATCATCAATCAGTGGTGAATTACAGATGCAATCAGCCGAAAACAGGAGTTCTATGGCTCGATAATACATGGGCATGCTGCCGGTCCATTTGCCTTGCTTAACTAGTGCAGTTAGGTTAAGAGTTGGACTCTAGTTCTGATGCTGTTACTCTACCCACAGTCTCAACTCTAAATCACGAGAGCATGCTGCCAACCCTCGTTATGGTTAGGCATAGGCTTCGTTACAGGTGTGGGGTGCATGGCCGGCTCCCACTCTTCTTATTCTAACCTTCATGCAAAAATTTATGATCATCATTGTCCATTGCATATTAGTAACTATCTGCAGTATTTAGTAATGGCCAGACCCTCTCACGGTATTGCCAAGATTGGCTCTGTCAAAGTGACCAGTTTTCTCGAAAGCATAGAAACTCCTGAATCAGTCAGGTACATGCTGTAATTGAGATTTATGCTGATGTGAGTGTTACATGAGAAGGGAGGTGGAGAAAATAGGGGTTACATGATGAGAGAGATTAGAGAATGAACTAGTGCTGGATGTGTCTTAGGACTCATAAGCCACACTACACTATTGCCAGTGTGGCATTATATAGAACATGGGTAGGCAGTTCTAGTACATATAGTTAGATTTCCACCAAGTAGAGGTGTGACGGTCCGCCGGGGGCCCTTTAAAAGTGTCTATGCAGGGCACGCTGCCCTTCACTCTTTTGGTACTGGACTTATTCTCACACTATCACACTCACTGCCTGTCTCTATTTTTTACTCTCACTCACTACCTGTGTATTCTTGCACTATCAGGCTCACAGCTATCTATTCTCTCACTGTCAGGCTCGCTGCTGTCTAGTCTTACATTATCAGGCTCATATTCTCTCACTATCAGGCTTACTGCATGTCTACTCTCACTCGCAGGCTCGCTGCCTATCTATTCTCACTCTCACTCAGGCTCGCTGCCTGTCTATTCTCACTCTCACTCAGGCTTGCTGCCTGCCTATCTCAGGCTCGCTGCCTGTCTATTCTCACTCTCACTCAGGCTCGCTGCCTGTCTATTCTCACACTATCAGGCTTACTGCCTGTCTATTCTCAAATTATCAGGCTTACTGCCTGTCTATTCTCACACTATCAGGCTTACTGCCTGTCTATTCTCACACTATCAGGCTCGCTGCCTGTCTATTCTCACACTCATGTTACTGTCTATCTGTTTTCACACCCAATGCTGTTAAGGCATTCTTGCTCTCTAGCTCACCAATGTATTCGTGCACTCTCGGGCTCACTGCCTATCTAATCTTGCACTGAGGCCCAGGGCCTATCTATTTTTGCATGCACTATCAGGCTTGCTGCCTATGTTTTCTCAAGCTCACTGCCTAGGTATTCTCAGACTCACTTTCTATGTATTCTCACGTTCACTGTCTACCCATTCATAGGCTTACTGCCTATCTTGTCTCAGGCTCACTGCCTATGTATTCTCAGGCTTGCTGTCTATCTAGTCTCAGGTTCACTGCCTATGTATTCTTAGGCTCACTGCCTAGGTATTCTCAGGCTTGCTGCCTATGTGTTCTCAGGCTCACTGCTTATGTGTTCTCAGGCTCACTGCCTATCTAGTCTCAGGTTCACTGCCTATGCATTCTCAGGCTCACTGCTTATGTATTCTCAGGTTCACTGCCTATGCATTCTCAGGCTCACTGCTTATGTATTCTCAGGTTCACTGCTTATGTATTCTCAGGTTCACTGCCTATGTATTCTTAGGCTCACTGCTTATGTATTCTAAGGCTCACTGCCTATGTATTCTCAGGCTCACTGCCTAGGTATTCTCAGGCTTGCTGCCTAGTATTCTTAGGCTCACTGCTTATGTATTCTCAGGCTCACTGCCTATGTATTCTCAGGCTCACTGCCTAGGTATTCTCAGGCTTGCTGCCTAGTATTCTTAGGCTCACTGCTTATGTATTATTAGGCTCACTGCCTATGCATTCTCAGGCTCACTGCTTATGTATTCTCAGGTTCACTGCCTATGCATTCTCAGGCTCACTGCTTATGTATTCTCAGGCTCACTGCTTATGTATTCTCAGGCTCACTGCCTAGGTATTCTCAGGCTTGCTGCCTAGTATTCTTAGGCTCACTGCTTATGTATTCTCAGGCTCACTGCCTATGTATTCTCAGGCTCACTGCCTAGGTATTCTCAGGCTTGCTGCCTAGTATTCTTAGGCTCACTGCTTATGTATTATTAGGCTCACTGCCTATGCATTCTCAGGCTCACTGCTTATGTATTCTCAGGTTCACTGCCTATGCATTCTCAGGCTCACTGCTTATGTATTCTCAGGCTCACTGCTTATGTATTCTCAGGCTCACTGCCTAGGTATTCTCAGGCTTGCTGCCTAGTATTCTTAGGCTCACTGCTTATGTATTCTCAGGCTCACTGCCTATGTATTCTCAGGCTCACTGCCTAGGTATTCTCAGGCTTGCTGCCTAGTATTCTTAGGCTCACTGCTTATGTATTATTAGGCTCACTGCCTATGTATTCTCAGGCTCGCTGCCTATTTGTTCTCAGGCTCACATCTGTATGCATCTGCATGGCACTCACTCAATTACCCCGTCACGCGATCAGGACATGCTCCTTCTCACTTGTGTCTGTTGCTGCCTCCACCAGGCACACCGACTGTTAGTACTAAGGCACTGCCAACTTTTAAAGTTCCGTGTGAATAGGGGTGTGGAGCAGATAATGCAACCATGGAAGGGTTGAACAGTAGTACTAGTTTGTAGGAGTAAGTCTTGGAGTCACAAGCCACTTGACTATGGCAAGAGTGGTGTAGAGAGTAGTTATGGTACTGTTAGCATGTAAGGTTCGATTCTCCACCCAGTATGGGTGTGACGGTCAGACAGACCACCTTAAAGTATCTGTCCAGGTCAGGCTGCCCTTCATGCAACATCTAATACTACTGCGTATTGCCCACTGCTGTTAGGCCAAGCAGCCCTTCCTTCAGCTAATCACTAAGTGTGATACGTACACTCTGCCCTCGCTCAGGTCTTCTTACCTGGGCATGTGGTCCCTCACTTATTAACGACTGCTAGGCTGGGGGCACTCTCCCCTCACTCTACAGCTACTACCCAGGTTGTGTTCCTGGAGTCTACTTAGACTTCAGTGTGCAGTGAAAGTATACAGGACTCACCAGTCCTGGTTTACTGAAGTTGTGCCCATTCGGGTTACCTGAGACAGACATGGTGGCTGGAGTCATCCAGGTACCAGGTGCTGATCACCCCAAGGTCAGTGGCACCACTCCCTTCTCCAAGGAACCAATACGTATTCACTGTATGGCCACATCACAAAGCCAGTGAGAGGGAGAAGGTTGGGGGTCAAGGGTCGTTCAGCATTACTCTTGTCATAACTCAGTTCTCACTGTGTATGCTTGTCTGTACTTACTTTCACAGGTATACAGCCTACTACCATTGGTAAGAGAGCTGTCAACCCCCTTTCCTAACCTATCACTTATAGCCTTGGGGGTATAGGCTGCCTCCTGCAGCCCTTTGGGGGGACTCCGGCAATGCAGGGCAATTAACGCTAGTTGCCACTGACCTGCTGAGTCTCTCACCCCCAAGGCCACACAGGGGGGTGGGTCCATGGTCATACCGCGCTGCCTCATGCAAGGAGCATGCGCACACATGACCACGGGATCACATCAGCTCAAACAGCCAATGTGTAGTTTAGGATGACACCAGGCAACTATACCAATAAGGTGAATTGTAGTTAACAAACTGTTCTATGTCAGTCTACCAGACCCTTTTCCCATGTAGCGGTAGGTAAAGGGTCTGGCAATACTAACTAGACTATCCCTTGTTGATGTCTCCCTTTCTCTCTACCCACTTTCTTCCACATCAGTTCTTTTGTTAGTTAGTGGAAGTATGTGTGCATCCAAATATGAAAGAGACCATCAACTATTTTGTTTGCTTTGCCATTCATTAATCTTGAGCTGATGGAAGCAAATTAATTTAATATTAGAATTCCACCGTGTGTTAAAAATGTTACTGCAAACATGTCTTTCAATATTCATGCTTGTATCTACATCAGCAAGGCCAATCTTCCTGTAGCACATTGCCCATTTAAGTGAAATAACATGTAATGTACGTGTATTATATTGAGCGACAAATAGTTTAGTTACGTATTACAAGTGCAACACATGTAGTATTCTTCTAAATATTTATGTAAAGATGGTTCTGATGTTTCGTACTGCTTAGAAAAGTTTAGTAGAATCTTTTACAATCTATCTTTATTTTGCTCTCAAGCAAAACTATCTCACACTGCAAGAAATTATTTGCTCACCTGATTACGACATGACGATAGGAGGACCTTTTCCACAGCAGTTAGTACCCTATGTGAAGCCAACAGCTCCTGCATGTTTTCTCATACTTTCATGTTTTCTCTGACTGCCAGAACAACTATAACTTTACACTTTATTTCATCATTAGTATTCACGCATGCTCATTTGTTCTTATTTTCGTGTACCGTCGTGCATCGTTGATGTTACGTTTTTTGTTTGTATTTATCACCTAGAACACTGTCATTGATTGCTCTTACTGAAAAAAAAAGTAACTTTATATTGGATCACTCTTTAACTACAATTTGCTTTTTTGGTATGGTTACTAAAAGCTGACTGAACACAGAGCTATGTGAGGCATTGCTTGTGAAAGGGTTGAATTATTGTGATTATTTCTCAACAATTGGCACATCTCTACTAACACTATTAATTACCCATAATAGTATCACTTGATGAAGTTATTTGTTTGTTAGTTGTTGTTGTTGATGTTGTTTTTCAGTTGACCCAATCAATGGGCATCTGCGTAATTGAGTGAGGAAAAGGAGATGTTAAGTAATGGTACCACCTGCTCCTACCCTTTATCCTCTGCTCTGCTTTTCCAAATGCCTCTGTTATAGTTTTGCATTATGTGTTTACCTTCATCTATTCAAATAACCCTCTCCCCCACTCCTCCCCCCTCCCCCTCTCCCCCCGTAGTCCCACAAAGTTTGGTTTTATAAACTCCCAATAATTATGATACTGGCAGTGCATTTCTTCTCTCTGCTACAGGCTTCTTTAGCCCCAAGTTTAGAGTAAGGGAAGGAACTGAAGTTTGTCAGTGAGTCTATATATCAGGCATATCTTTTCAAAGATATGGTTTGAGTGGCATAGGAAGTGGAGGGCATAATATTCTGACACAACTTTAAAATGTGATTTCTCGCATGAACACCTGCAAACCACATAAAAAACAAAAACACTTGCCCTTAGAGCCCACCCATACCGAATCATTGCTCTTAAATTTACTACTTTTGCATTGTTTGTAACAAAAGTAGGACTTCCATCTGAATGCTTTCCGACTGGCAAGCAACACCCCATTTCTGTAATTAGAGCAAAGTTTAGTGAAGCCATCCAAAAATTTGATGCCATGTTGTACATGATTCCCTGATAGATGTGAGCACAATGTTGCAATCATATGTACTCTCTCTATCACATGTACTTACATGAACAACTGTGACATGAACAACTGTGGCATGAACAACTGTGACATGAACAACTGTGGCATGAACAACTGTGGCATGAACAACTGTGGCATGAACAACTGTGGCATGAACAACTGTGGCATGAACAACTGTGGCATGAACAACTGTGACATGAACAACTGTGGCATGAACAACTGTGACATGAACAACTGTGACATGAACAACTGTGACATGAACAACTGTGGCATGAACAACTGTGACATGAACAACTGTGACATGAACAACTGTGACATGAACAACTGTGACATGAACAACTGTGACATGAACAACTGTGACATGAACAACTGTGACATGAACAACTGTGACATGAACAACTGTGGCATGAACAACTGTGACATGAACAACTGTGGCATGAACAACTGTGACATGAACAACTGTGACATGAACAGCTGTGGCATGAACAACTGTGACATGAACAACTGTGGCATGAACAACTGTGGCATGAACAACTGTGGCATGAACAACTGTGGCATGAACAACTGTGGCATGAACAACTGTGGCATGAACAACTGTGGCATGAACAACTGTGGCATGAACAACTGTGGCATGAACAACTGTGACATGAACAACTGTGGCATGAACAACTGTGACATGAACAACTGTGACATGAACAACTGTGGCATGAACACTGTGACATGAACAACTTGACATGAACAACTGTGGCATGAAAAACTTGGACATGAACCAACTGTGGACATGAAAACAACTTGACATGAACAAATGTGCAATGAACAACTGTGGAATGAAAAACTGTGGCTATGAAACAACTGGCTGAAACAACTGTGACATGAACAACTGTGGCATTATGAACAACTGTGGCATGAACAACTTGCCATGAAAACAAACTGTGGCGAGAACAACTTGTTGGCCATGAACAACTGTGGCATGAAACAACTGTGGCAGAACAACTGTGACATGAAAACAACTGTGGGATGAACAACTTTGGCATGAATAACTGTGACATGAACAACTTTGGCATGAACAACTGTGACATGAACAACTTTGGCATGAATAACTGTGGCATGAACAACTGTGACATGAACAACTGTGGCATGAACAACTTTGGCATGAACAACTGTGACATGAACAACTGTGGCATGAACAACTGTGGCATGAACAACTGTGACATGAACAACTGTGGCATGAACAACTGTGGCATGAACAACTGTGGCATGAACAACTGTGGCATGAACAACTGTGACATGAACAACTGTGGCATGAACAACTGTGGCATGAACAACTTGACATGAACAACTGTGGCATGAACAACTGTGGCATGAACAACTGTGGCATGAACAACTGTGGCATGAACAACTGTGACATGAACAACTGTGGCATGAACAACTGTGGCATGAACAACTTGACATGAACAACTGTGGCATGAACAACTGTGGCATGAACAACTGTGGCATGAACAACTGTGGCATGAACAACTGTGACATGAACAACTGTGGCATGAACAACTGTGGCATGAACAACTTGACATGAACAACTGTGGCATGAACAACTGTGACATGAACAACTGTGGCATGAACAACTGTGGCATGAACAACTGTGACATGAACAACTGTGACATGAACAACTGTGACATGAACAACATGAACAACTGTGGCATGAACAACTGTGACATGAACAACTGTGGCATGAACAACTGTGACATGAACAACTGTGACATGAACAACTGTGACATGAACAACTGTGACATGAACAACTGTGGCATGAACAACTGTGACATGAACAACTGTGACATGAACAACTGTGACATGAACAACTGTGGCATGAACAACTGAGGCATGAACAACTGTGTCATGAACAACTGTGACATGAACAACTGTGGCATGAACAACTGTGGCATGAACAACTGTGGCATGAACAACTGTGACATGAACAACTGTGACATGAACAACTGTGACATGAACAACTGTGACATGAACAACTGTGACACAACTGTGGCATGAACAACTGTGGCATGAACAACTGTGACATGAACAACTGATGAACAACTGTGGCATGAACAACTGTGGCATGAACAACTGTGGCATGAACAACTGTGGCATGAACAACTGTGGCATGAACAACTGTGGCATGAACAACTGTGACATGAACAACTGTGACATGAACAACTGTGACATGAACAACTGTGGCATGAACAACTGTGACATGAACAACTGAGACATGAACAACTGTGACATGAACAACTGTGGCATGAACAACTGTGACATGAACAACTGTGGCATGAACAACTGTGACATGAACAACTGTGACATGAACAACTGTGACATGAACAACTGTGGCATGAACAACTGTGACATGAACAACTGTGACATGAACAACTGTGACATGAACAACTGTGACATGAACAACTGTGGCATGACACAACTGTGATGAACAACTGTGACATGAACAACTGTGACATGTGACATGAACAACTGTGACATGAACAACTGTGGCATGAACAACTGTGGCATGAACAACTGTGGCATGAACAACTGTGACATGAACAACTGTGGCATGAACAACTGTGACATGAACAACTGTGACATGAACAACTGTGGCATGAACAACTGTGACATGAACAACTGTGGCATGAACAACTGTGGCATGAACAACTGTGGCGTGAACAACTGTGACGTGAACAACTGTGGCATGAACAACTGCGGCATGAACAACTGTGACATGAACAACTGTGGCATGAACAACTGTGGCATGAACAACTGTGCCATGTAAAATCATTGAGAAATGATAGTTTCGATTATTACAAATTATTGTATCAGCCCATGAGTAAATTGTAGAGCTTTTGCTGCTACGTCTGTACAAATTAAAGTTTTTGTTATGGGGCTCGTCACACCTGGTTTCCTCATGTACAAACTTATATGTGACCGGATTTGGGAAAATCCGCCTAAACGCGGCAAACAATTTTTTTCAGTATCACCGGGTAAAGCCTAATGGGTCGATTTTTTTCGAAAAATTTTTTATGGCAGAAATGGATAGACACCAGTTAGCTCTAGCTTATGACGCACTTGTAAGCTCTGGCGTGCTCTAGAACTCACACTAGGAGGCTAGAAACACTAGCCGGTTGGACTCGTGTACGGAGAGTTGCTAAGAAATTATTGGCGGGCTTTTCACTAACAGCCGGGAAAAAACTGTAGCTAACTAATTCACTTACTATTCTACATAATTCACGTACTCACGCAATTCTCGCCACCATAGTTTCTTAAGGAGCCCTGCATTAAGCCTTTTAGACTTCTTTCAATCCGCCTGTAACCGGTTTATTCCATAGTGTCCCGGAGACACGCAGTAATAGTATACGGACACAAGGCACGCCCCCTGACCTTAGCAACGCCTTTACCCGGCGTTTTTTCGAAATCAGCAATAATAAGTTTAGCAAAAATACTGAAGTGTTGTAGTGCATAGGGCGAAGACGGCTTGTGCTACAGCTTCCAAATTAGGAGGACGGCATCCCAAGGCCCCGTGCAGACTACTGGTAGAATAAATTAGAAAACTTTAGATGCCGCGTTTAGCCGGGTTTTCACAAATCCGGTCACATATATTGTATACACTTGCACATACATATGTGTACAGTATATAAAGTGCCATTGTGGTCTCTTTCATTCATCTTAGTAAGAGGTACTTTTCTTGTTTTTTTATGTTCTTACTATTCATAATGTATATTTTAGTTTTCTAATTAAGCATTCCTATTTAATGGTTATTAGTAAGACCTATATTGAGTAGAGATGAGCAGTGTAACATCAAGTGCTGTACTGTACTGCAGCATTGTGTTCCTGAAAGGAGCACTGGACCTTTGGTAACGTGATTACTTTCCCTTCTTTGTTACAGGTTTGAGATGCAAGAGTGTCCAAAGAATTGCCGTGGATACGTTTCCAGTGACGACGATTCAATCCTTGTTTGAAGTAAAATCTACTGGAGTATTGAGGACAACTAAACCTATCACTGACACTGTCATAATCCAACTCTTTAAAAACTTCTTCATACTGGAAGTTTACAGTATTTTATTTTATGGAATAGTTCATTAGTATTTTGTCAATGGCATTGGGAATTGTACTAGCTTACGAGCAGTCTGCATTTTCAGAATAAAGTTGACTAACTAACATAGTACTCAAGGTTCCTTCAGTTAGTGACCTCTTAGTACTGCCTTGAGTCGTCATGTTGATCGTACTGAAGTTGTATTTAACTAGTAATACAATGCTACAATTTACTCTAACAAATTGGAGAAACATTCTATGAACAAATAGGGGTGGGTGGGGGAGGGGGGAAGTATCAAGTCAGAAAAGACTCCATGAACGCACAGAAGGTAAAAAAAAGTGAATAAAATGTGGCTGTGTTTAAACGGGGCGCTTGGACCTTTAACAACGGTTTCAGCCACTCAAATTTAGTGTCAGTGTAGCTAAAGGGTAGGAGATACCAGTGCGCCAATAAAAAGTAAATCAAAAAAAAATTTTTTTTGTCAGTGTTCTGGCTCTACTGTACATTTTTGATTTTACGTAATTGGTCCCTTTTCCCAATACTGTCACATATATATATATATATATAATATATATATATATATTATACATAATATATAGTACTTATTACATGAGTCAGAGTGTGATATGGTGAAATATTTCATGAGCAGGCTAATTTATTTTCATGAGCCATAGTTGGAGTGAAAATAAAGCCTGATAGTAAAATATCTTGCCATATCACTCTGATGAGCGTAATATGTGGTTTATTCCATGCTAGATATCTTCACTGAAGTCGTTTGTTGGTAATTCTTGGCGTAAAGTTGGCTGTAAAACTCTCTAGGGGCTCCTCACACCCCCAGCTGATATTATAACCTGTTTGAGTAGGCTCCACTAGAGTAAGGTAGCTGTAAAAACCCTGAAAACTGGTAAGCCAGGCCTGTTGCTATACTAGGGCAATGAGCTTGAGCAATACAGCCATGAGATAACACCATGTGATAACTTGAGTTGTCTCAAGGGTCACTTACGTAAAGATAACATTGTGAAGATATCTAGTGTGGAATATATATATATAATATATATATATGTATTTATCAAGCTAGTGGTCAAAACTTATTTACAATGCTCTATTACATACATATTGGAGTTGTTTTAATACAATAATGTAAAAAAAATCAGCCTATGGTTTGAAAGCATAATTTATCTTACTCTCTCTGTTACAGATACAACAGAATTAAAAAAAGGACCACAGCCAAATTTTCTATTCATTATTGTAAGTCTGTAAAAGAGAGAGAATGCATCTAATGAGTATAATAAGGCTGAGAAAAAATGTGAAGTATTTATCTTACTTGGTATTAAAACATTATTATAGAGTCATAACTTTAAACTGAGACTTACCTGTCAATGTTAGAGAGAAATACATGTAAAGAAATGGAATTCCAAGTAAAGGATAATAATAGAAGGGGTAAAGCACGCTATCTACATAGTGGTTATAGTTGGGGCAAGATAAATAATTTAGTACCAAAAATGACGCAAATGAGTAATCACCAATAATATCTCTACTGTTGTTGTATGGATGGATTCTATTTTGTCGTCATAAAATATTACTGTGTACTCTTCAGAGCTATGATAGTTCATGTTATTGTTTAGATTATAAACAATTCGCTTCAATATGGTGGTAGTGTATTGGTTATGAAATGAAGCATATTTTCTCCAAGATAATCGGGGATAGTATATTGAGTAATAATATCTTCAGGATTATAGAGAGGAGTGACAGACTGTTGAAGTAGAAATGAGACAGGAGCATGAAGGGCTAGGTTCTCTAATAGTGGAAGTATATTTTCATGACACTCAAATGGGTCTGAGTTGAATTTCATGGAGTCTATTCTGACTTGATACTTGCCAGCATCTGTCTCTACAGTGTCTGCTATAGTTAGTGTAGTTCCACCATTTGTAATGTTAATTCTGTCATTGGTAGTAATCCTAGTATTATTATGATACCAAGCCAGACTAAGACTAATGTAATAATAATCAGATATGTTAACTTTAAATTTACTTTCTCACTGAGGTTTAGCATTTGAGTCAATGAAAAATCATAAAATAGAATACCTAGGATAACAATAATATTTAATAATAATAATAATAATAATAATAATAATAATAATAATAATAATAATAATAATAATAATAATAATAATAATAATAATTATTATTATTATTATTATTATTATAATGATACAAAATATATACAATTATTTTTATTAGCATTGGTATTATTACTATTATTATTATTATTATCACAATTGAACGTATATTAATAATAGTATAATAACTGTTGTTCTATCATTAGTTACTTCTTCTAGCTAATACTATAGACTGTTAACATTCTATTGTGCCATAATTATTTCAAATCAATGGACATTCTTGTGTTAGACTTGTTACAGAAAAAAAAGCTTCAAGCTTTAAAATATGTGAGGAAGAGGGTAGAGATTCTAAAGTAAGAAAGTTGGGAAACAGAACTGTAATCATAATAAGATTGTGCAGAACTGAATTCTATGGCCTAGAAATGTACATATATTTTTATGCTTAAAATTAACCTTTCTCGTCATTCCTCTTCTTGTCAATATTTTCCTACTGATCGTGAGCATGAACTACTATGTGTCTCCTGTATTCTATTAACTTTCACTTTGAATTAGTCCACCATGGAAAAAAAGATTAAAGTTCTAAAAATTTTAACAGACCTTACAGCCACCTTCCAAGACAATTGAAAGTTATTCCAACTAGCATGGATTGGAATAACTTTCAATTGTATTGTTTAAAACAGCTGTCTGTATGTCATGCACATGAAAAGACTAAGTACACTTATTGGGACAAACTTGTCCTTTCTATATATTTTCAATATATAGAAAGGGCAAGCTACTTGTGTATTTTGGCTTCACTGTGGAGTTTCAGTCACTGGCTTTAGCCTAACAATGGTTTCAATGATGATCCTGTTAATGTGGAGTAAGTTATTTAAAATAGGTTATTCAGGGATATATGCAATATTGCCATCTACTGCTATTTTAGGCTTGTTTGCAGAAGTCAATTCTGTAAGAATACTGACAGTTCCAACTTCAGGTTCATATCAAGTGGGACAAAGAGTACAATTTATATGTGAAGCTGAGGTACAAGGAAATGAAACTATTACATGGAATTGGCTTCAATATATCTATTTTGGTATTTATTCAAGAAATGACCAGATTATTATCAGGTCCTTTTGGATTTATATACGACATAATTGCCTGTTCTCATGTGCAGTAGTAAGTAATAAATCAATTGATAAGGCTAGAAAGTTGTAGAAATTCAAGGTAAGCTGATAGTAACATAGCTGTAGAAATGTTGTGAAAGATATACTTTAATAACTAACCTAAGGTTTGCTACAACATCGTTCCTCATTGTCTCAACTACTAATTCTCAACAAAAGTGTGGAATTTAGAGTCAACATATCTGACTTGAATAGCGGATACTACTTTAATCTTAGTCTGGCTTGGTACCATAATAATACTAGAATTACTCCCAATGAGAGAATTAACATTACAGATGGTGGAACTACACTAACTATAGCAGACACTGTAGAGACAGATGCTGGCAAATATCAAGTCAGAATAGACTCCATGAACTTCTCCTCAGGTGTAGACCCACCTGAATGCCATGGAAATATACTTCCACTATTAGAGTACTTAGCCTTTTATGCTCCTGCCACATTTCTACTTCAACAGCTTGTTACTCCTACTTACACTTCTGAAGATATTATCACTCAATATACTATCCCAGATTATCTTGGAGAAGATCAACAGAGCATCATTATTAATGCCACAATAAAGATAAATACTTCCATTGTTTCAAAGCGTAACCAGCATGGTTTATATAAATTATTTAATTCTGTTAGCTCAGATGACTACAATTATACTGAATTATTTCATGAGGACAAAATAGAATCCATTATAGAAATCAAATATAACAACAGTAGAAATGTTGTTGGAGATTATTATTTTATAGCATTTTTAGTATTAAATGATTCACTTTGTCCTGATTATGTAAACCATTTGGCGAATATGTATCACTCCTATTACTATTACTATGGAATTCCATATATAAGTATTTATTTTTCTCTGTCACTGTCTGGTAAGTACTTGAATAAGTATAACTTCTACAAGTACTCTTATGTGCTTAACAAATCTTTATAATAAACAATTATTATGTAAATTAGTACTTCAGAATTTTTACAACTAATTTGCAATTGTACTTTTTTTAAGTGATTTTATCTAGTATCTAATAACATATAGTTCCTTCTATTACCTCCTCCAAGTCCATGCCAGTGTTACTAGGAGACTATCTCACTCTAACTTGCTCTAACTCTAATGAAACCATATTTTATTGGTTTCTCAATGACACTATTCTATCTGGACAGTCCACAAACACCTATGTCATCTCTGTTCAACTCAGTGATCTCGGATACTATAAGTGTGGAAATAATCCTAACTACAGACAGTCAGAAAGGTTTCATGTTTATTACAAAAGTAGTAAGTATTATAATGTGGGACTTAATTGTTATTCAAGTAATTATTTGTTTGAGACAAAATTTGTGTCAATACAACTATAACAGTTCATTGAGCCTTATAATGAATACATTACCTTCAGATAAATTAATTTAACTTGTAATTTATATTTTTTACCATCTATTGCATATCTATAATTTATGCAGGTGCAGTGAAAGAAAAAGGTACATCAGTAATTTATCCAAGTTGCAACAGTCAGGACATAAGAGATGATATTCTTCGTGGAGTGTTTCAGTTGTTGGTGAGAGATTATGGTGCCAGGCCATTTGGAAGAGTTAGAGTATACCCTGCTACTTCATGTCAGCAAGTCCATGACGCCCACCCAACACTGGGGTCAGGATATTACTGGATCTCAGCTGATGGGGAGGAGCCTGTTGAGACATACTGTGAATTTTGAAACTATTATTTTGTTAAACATATTAGTCATCACACTATCTTAGATAGAGACATAAGCAGTAGAATATAACATTTTAATATTGCGTGATTATTTTGCGAATATTTACGTAATACAATTAAATAGCAGTAGAAGTAGAAATATATTTTTGAATTTTGTACAATAGAACAGTGTCACTAGTAACAATAACTAAAAGTACATTGCATAACTAATAAAAATATCATTTGTAGTCAAACACCTGAGGCTATAAGAAGGATAATGTAAATTGATTCAAGCCACCCAAATAATTATTGTGAAAAGGAATTCATACCAAGTATTACATTTCAACATGGATGTTTTCTTCAGGGATTACTAGATGTAGGTACATTTAGGTGATTTTTTTGACAAATAAAACTAACATTAAGTGAAAGACAAATGCTTAATTGTTAAGGTTACTTTAATGTGAAAACACTTTTCACACTCTAAAGCACAGAGGATGATATCATTAAAATAAATATTTTGATTGATAAATTTACAATCATTAAAATAATGAATAATCAACTCATTACTTTCTGTGTCATAAAGCTGTCTTATAGTATCATAGGCAAACCAATCCCCTAGTGTTAATCTGAATTTGAAATTTTTAATGTACATAAACAAAGTTATTAATATGAGCAACCCTTTCCATTAATACCAAAATGATGGTAATATTATGATTGGTAGAATGTGCTTAATAAAATATAATGCTACAAGAAGCCCTTTCAATGCACTTTCCAAAATGATCGTCTAATCTGCCTTTTTCTATCATCAATATCAAAGAATCTTATATTATTATCTTGTCTAGTTACAGATAAGGTAATACTTACTTACATTCAAATGAAGACTCTTTAATGAAATGTAGTTTAACGTAGTTAAACGTAGTTAACGAAGATGTAGCCCACGCATCACACGCGCCCAGGAAAAGGTCGGCAGAGGACCTGTGAGTACGGCGACCATGAGCTAAGCGGTCACACGTGAAGCAATGGCACCCGGGCACCAGTATATTAGTCCTGATAGCTAGCAGCTACTGATAGCCACTGTTCTCAGTGCTGGTAGCCCTAGCCTAGCAGCTACCTGATACCGCTAGTCTGCTGGGGGCCCATGAGTTTACAACTGGCAATTCTCATCAGGTAAAATAGTATGCCCAATGGCTGTTCCACCACAGGTGCTATTAGCTCTCTAAGGATGGCTGCTCGTCAGTGGTGGTATTATTGGAATAGTAAGGGGCTGTAGATATATTGTACTCTAAATAATTAGTTTTCTGCAGGTCAGGTTGGATATATGGGATCTAAACCACCAGTCAGTGGTGAATGGCCTTCATTGATACTTACAGATGCAATCAGCAGAAAACAGTAATTCTATGGCTCGACAATACATGGGCATGCTGCCAGTTCAGTTGCCTTGCTTAGCTAGTGCAGTTGGGTTAAGAGTTGGACTCTAGTCCTGATGCTGTTTCTCTACCCACAGTCACAACCCCTAGATCACAAGGGCACGCTGAACCCTCGCTATGGTCAGGCGTAGGCCTTCATTACATGTGTGGGATGTGTTGCCGGCTCCCACTCTCGGCTTTATAACCTTCATTCAAAAAAAAAAAGATCATTATTGTCCAGTGCATGTTAGTAACTATCTGCAGTATGTGGCCAGACCCTCTCACGGTGTTGCTAAGGTTGGCTCTGTCAAAGTGAGCGGTATTCTCGAAGCAGAAACTCCTGAATCAGTCAGGTGCATGCTGTAATTGATATTTATGCTGACATGAGAGTGTTACATGAGAAGAGGTGGAACAAATAGGGGTTACATAATGAATGAGATTAGAGAATGAACCGTAGTGCTGGATGCAGTGTTTTAGGACTCATAAGCTACACTATACTATTGTCGGTGTGGCATTATAATATATAACTTGGGTAGTAGGTTCTAGTAATTAGGGTTAGATCTCCACCTAGTAGAGGTGTGACGGTCCGTCGGGGCCCCCTTAAAAGCGTCTATGTAGGGCACGCTGCCCTTCACTCTATTGGTACTGGACTTATTCTCACACTATTACACTCACTGCCTGTCTATTCTCACACGATCAGGCTCTCTGCCTGTCTATTCTTGCACTATCAAGCTCTCTGCCTGTCTATTCTCACATGACCAGGCTCTCTGCCTGTCTATTCTTGCACTATCAGGCTCTCTGCCTGTCTATTCTCACATGATCAGGCTCTCTGCCTGTCTATTCTTGCGCTATCAGGCTCACGGCCGTCTATTCTCTCACTGTCAGGCTCACTGCCTGTCTAGTCTTTCTCTATCAGGCTCATATTCTCTCACTATCAGGCTTACTGCATGTCTACATACTCTCACTCGCAGGCTTGCTGCCTATCTATTCTGTCACTCTTGTTCTTATCCATTCTCACATTCAGACTGGCTGCCTATCTAGTGGCACTTTGTCATGCTTTATTCGTGCACTCTCAAACTCGCTGCCATCTGTTCTTGCACTATCAGACTTGCCTACCTAATCTCGCACTTAGGCCCAGGGCCTATATATTCTTGCATGCACTATCGGGCTTGCTCACCTGCGTATTCTCAAGCTCACTGCCTATCTACTCACAAGCTCACTGCCTATGTATTCTCAGGCTCACTGCTCATGTATTCTTAGGCTCACTGCCCATGTATTCTTAGGCTCACTGCATATCTAGTCAGAGGCTCACTGCCTAGGTATTCTCAGGCTTGCTGCCTATCTACTCACAAGCTCACTGCCTATGTATTCTCAGGCTCGCTGCCCATGTATTCTTAGGCTCACTGCATATCTAGTCAGAGGCTCACTGCATATCTAGTCAGAGGCTCACTGCCTAGGTATTCTCAGGCTCGCTGCCTATCTATTCTCAGGCTTACGGCCTATCTAGTCACAGGCTCCCTGCCTATGTATTCTCAGGCTCACTGGCTATATATTCTCAGGCTCACTGCCTATGTATTCTCAGGTCGCTGCCTATCTGTTCTCAGGCTCACTGCCTATGTATTCTCAGGCTCACTGCCTAGCTCACTGCCTAGCTCACTGCCTATGTATTCTCGGGCTCACTGCCTATGTATTCTGGGGCTCGCGGCCTAGGTATTCTTAGGCTCACTGCCTAGGTATTCTCAGGCTCACTGCCTATGTATCCTAAGGCTTACTGCCTATGTATTGTCAGGCTCACTGCCTATGTATTCTCAGGCTCACTGCCTACGTATTCTCAGGCTTGCTGCCTATGTATTCTCAGTCTCACTGCCTATGTATTCTCAGGCTTGCTGCCTATCTAGTCACAAGCTCACTGCCTATGTATTCTCAGGCTCACTGCCCATGTATTCTTAAGCTCACTGCCTAGGTATTTTCAGGCTCACTGCCTATGTATTCTCAGGCTCGCTGCCTATGTATTCTCAGGCTCGCTGCCTATCTATTCTCAGACTCACTGCCTATCTATTCTCAGGCTCACCGCCTAGTATGTACTCTCAGGCTCACTGCCTATGTATTCTAAGACTCACTGCCTATCTATTCTCAGGCTCACTGCCTATGTACTCTCAGGCTTGCTGCCTACGTATTCTTAGGCTCGCTGCCTATGTATTCTCAGGCTCGCTGCCTATCTATTCTCAGACTCACTGCCTATCTATTCTCAGGCTCACCGCCTATGTACTCTCAGGCTCACTGCCTATGTATTCTCAGACTCACTGCCTATCTATTCTCAGGCTCACTGCCTATGTACTCTCAGGCTTGCTGCCTACGTATTCTTAGGCTCACTGCCTATGTATTCTCAGGCTTGCTGCCTATCTATTCTCAGACTCACTGCCTATCTATCCTCAGACTCACTGCCTATGTACTCTCAGGCTTGCTGCCTACGTATTCTTAGGCTCACTGCATATCTATTCTAAGGCTTACGGCCTATCTAGTCACAGGCTCACTGCCTATGTATTCTCAGGCTCACTGCCTATGTATTCTTAGGCTCACTGCCTAGGTATTCTCAGGCTCGCAGCCTATCTATTCTCAGACTCACTGCCCATCTATTCTCAGACTCACTGCCTATGTACTCTCAGGCTTGCTGCCTACGTATTCTAGGGCTCACTGCCTATGTATTCTCAGGCTTGCTGCCTATCTACTCACAAGCTCTCTGCCTATGTATTCTCAGGCTCACGGCCCATGTATTCTTAGGATCACTGCATATCTATTCTAAGGCTTACGGCCTATCTAGTCACAGGCTCACTGCCTATATATTCTCAAGCTCGCTGCCTATATATTCTCAGGCTCGCTGACTATCTATTCTAAGGGTTACGGCCTATCTAGTCACAGGCTCGCTGCCTATCTATTCTCAGGCTCGCTGCCTATATATTCTCAGGCTCGCTGCCTATCTATTCTAAGGCTTACGGCCTATCTAGTCACAGGCTCGCTGCCTATCTATTCTCAGGCTCGCTGCCTATATACTCTCAGGCTCGCTGACTATCTATTCTAAGGCTTACGGCCTATCTAGTCACAGGCTCGCTGCCTATCTATTCTCAGGCTCGCTGCCTATATATTCTCAGGCTCGCTGCCTATCTATTCTAAGGCTTACGGCCTATCTAGTCACAGGCTCGCTGCCTATCTATTCTCAGGCTCGCTGCCTATATACTCTCAGGCTCGCTGCCTATCTATTCTCTGGCTCGCTGCCTATCTATTCTCAGGCTCGCTGCCTATCTATTCTAAGGCTTACTGCCTATCTAGTCACAGGCTCACTGCCCATGTATTCTCAGGCTCGCGGCCTATATACTCTCAGGCTCGCTGCCTATCTATTCTCTGGCTCGCTGCCTATCTATTCTCAGGCTCGCTGCCTATCTATTCTCAGGCTCGCTGCCTATCTATTCTAAGGCTTACTGCCTATCTAGTCACAGGCTCACTGCCCGTGTATTCTCAGGCTCGCTGCCCTATATATTATCAGGCTTGCTGCCTATGTATTCTGGGGCTCGCTGCCTAGGTATTCTCAGGCTCACTGCCTATGTGTTCTGGGGCTCGCTGCCTATATATTCTCAGGCTCGCTGCCTATCTGTTCTCAGGCTCACTGCCTATGTATTCTGGGGCTCGCTGCCTATCTATTCTCAGGCTCACTGCCTATGTATTCTGGGGCTCGCTGCCTAGGTATTCTCAGGCTCACTGCCTAGGTATTGTCAGGCTCACTGCCTATGTTTTCTCAGGCTCACTGCCTATGTATTGTCAGGCTCACTGGCTATGTATTCTCAGGCTCACGGCCTATGTATTCTCAGGCTCACGGCCTATGTATTCTCAGGCTCACTGCCTATGTATTGTCAGGCTCACTGCCTACGTATTCTCAGGCTCACTGCCTACGTATTCTCAGGCTCACTGCCTAGCTATTCTCAGGCTCACTGCCTATGTAATCTCAGGCTCACTGCCTAGGTATTCTCAGGCTCACTGCCTATGTATTCTCAGGCTTGCTGCCTATGTATTCTCAGGCTTGCTGCCTATTTGTTCTGAGGCTCTCGTATGCATCTACACGGCGCCCACTCAATTATCCCATTACGCAATCAGGACATGCTCCTTCTCACTTGTGTCTGTTGCTGCCTCCACCAGGCACACCCACTGTTATTACTAAGACATGGTCACTTGACTGAATAGCTAATGCCGGCTTGGGGAGGGTTGAACAGTAGTACTAGGATACAGGAGTAAGTCATGGAGTCACACGCCACTTGACTATGGCAAGAGTGGTGTAGAGAGTAGTGATGGTACTGTTAGCACGTAAGGTTAGATTCTCCACCCAATAGGGGTGTGGTGGTCAGACAGATCATGCCTGGGGTATGGGGTCCGTCACGTATTAACCACTACTGTCTCCTTCACCCGACGGCCACTACCCTGGTTGTGTTCCTAGAGTCTACTTAGACTTCAGTGTGCAGTGAAAGCAGGTGAGTTGGGAGTATACAGTACTCACCAGTCCTGGTTTACTGAAGCTGTGCCCATTCGGGTTACCCGAGACAGACATGGTGGCTGGAGTCATCCAGGTACCAGGCACTGATCACAACTCCAAGGTCGGTGGCACCACTCCCTTCTCTAAGGAACCAATACGTAGTCACTGGATGGCCACATCACAAAGTCAGTGAGAGGGAGAAGGTTGGGGGTCATGGGTAGTTCAGCATTACTCTTGTCATAACGCTCAGTTCTCAATGTGTATGCTTGTCTGTACTTACTTTCACAGGTATACAGCCTACTACCATTGGTAAGAGAGCTCCTAACCTATTACTTATAGCCTTGGGGGTATAGGCCGCCTCCTGCGGCCCTTTGGGGGACTCCGGCGATGCAGGGCAATTAATGCTAATTGCCACTGACCTGCCGAGTCTCTCACCCCCAAGGCCACACAGGGGGGTGGGTCCAAGGTCATACCGCTGCCTCACGCAAGGAGCATGCGCACACATGACTGCGGGCTCACATCAGCTCAGACTGCCAATCTGTAGTTTAGGAGGACGACAGCAGGTAACCTTACCAATAAGGCGAATTGTAGTTAAATGTAGTTTAACGTAGTTAAACGTAGTTAACGAAGATGTAGCCCACGCATCACACGCGCCCAGGAAAAGGTCGGCAGAGGACCTGTGAGTACGGCGACCATGCGCTAAGCGGTCACACGTGAAGCAATGGCACCCGGGCACCAGTATATTAGTCCTGATAGCTAGTAGCTACTGATAGCCACTGTTCTCAGTCCCACCACCTCCCCATTTCAAACCACCTAATTAAGGATAGCTAGAAATACTCCATCCAATTCTTTGGATGTGATTTGAGCTGGGGGGACTCCGGCGATGCAGGGCAATTAATGCTAATTGCCACTGACCTGCCGAGTCTCTCACCCCCAAGGCCACACAGGGGGGTGGGTCCAAGGTCATACCGCTGCCTCACGCAAGGAGCATGCGCACACATGACTGCGGGCTCACATCAGCTCAGACTGCCAATCTGTAGTTTAGGAGGACGACAGCAGGTAACCTTACCAATAAGGCGAATTGTAGTTAAATTGAGACTACTGGATCTCAACTGATGGGGCAGTGTTACAAGGCAGTTGTAAATAGGTTACACCATGACATGGAATATGGTAATGGGATTTAAACTGTCCTCAGGTCATTGGCACTTAGGTAAAATCCCAAACCGACTGAAAACTGAGGGGTGTAACCAACTTGTACCATGGCTCTAGGCCATAGGAGCACACAAAAACTGAAATTTAATGGGACAGCTCACTTATACACCACCTAAGAGGTGGGTATAATAAATTATATTCACCTCTAATTGAGCAATCTGATTGAATGGTTTGAACGTATCATGGTATATTACAGCTTTTGCTCTTTTTTTGCTATTTATTTTTGTTTATTAATGTAACTGGCTATAGTGTGAAATTTTTTCTTAAACTTACCTATAATGCTCAAAAAATTGCTAGCATACTTATTTAAAAATCCCTAAGCACTTTATGCTCAGCAAGTGTCTTGGCCATAATACAATTTTTACTATTACTGATTGGGGGGGGGGGGGGGGGGGGGTTAGTGTTGGGGGGGGGGTTAGTTAAAACTGGTCACATGTGGCCTCACTGATTGCATACATTTTACAAGTTTCTCCACTTTCCTAATTGACAGCTAAGACCACCAAAGTGAAGTAATTGACAAACTTTGTATGGATTGGCGGAGCTATTTATAAATTACTGCAGAACTTCATTTCAAGTGTGTCATTTTATGTATGCTTGATTCAAATTCAGTCTGATTGTACCCTCACAATCACATAATACACAATTGAAACTGATAGATAATAGATGACACTATTACATCAGTTGTGTCAGAAATACAGAATCCTCGTGCAGTTCCCAAGAGTGACTCAATATCAAACTAGCCGTACTGCCAGCATTGACCACGAATTTGATAGCTTCAGCAAAATAACTCATTTTGTGTTAATTAAAGTAAAAAAACAAAAAACAAACAAAATGTTTTACAAATACAATTGGACTTCAGTAACATAAAAATAAAGAGTATCGTTATTTAAGAATCCACTGACTTTACAATGCTCCACAAAACCACCATGAAATTGGTTAAATGAACCAATAATGGAATGCCGTGACCTAGGTTGATACCAGAGCGATGACATCTCGCTTCGTCTCAGATTTTCCGATCCTCTCTGATTAATGAGCTCAATACTAAACTTGACTTTGATTGGCCACTTCAGTTCGTCATCAAACTCTCCCTGCATTGCATACATCACCAAACCAATGGCATTCTCACACCCATAGACACTCCCACTAGCATCCACGCCAATGCAGAACTTGTACCCTCTCACGTGAGTGTGCATGGCTGGACTCTTCCAGTCACAAGGCTTATCTCTTGTCTTCTCTATTGTGTAGTTTTTCATTTCAAATCTTCGATTCAGAAATATGTGGGTTGAAAGTTTTGCCATTTTGATTTCATTTTGATCAGATTTCATAGATACATCCAGAAAGAGTTGCTTTATGCCATGCAATTTAGAGTCATGCCTTTGCTCTAGAACTTCAATATGACTTTCTTGTTCCTTAAAGTGGTCATCTTGTTTTATAGCTTGCTCTCTAATGATATCCTCTTGTCGTGCTAGAACTTTTTTTTGATCTTCTAACACATGTCGTTGTTTTTCTAACTCCACACTTTGATTCCTTATTTTCACTTCTAATTGAGTCACACTTTTGAACACAGCTTTCTCAAGTACTACTAATTTCTCTTGCACATCCTCCATTACTTGTTTTTCTCGTTCTTTATTCTTTATTTGCTGATTCTCAAGCTCAAGTCTTAATTCGCTTTCCAATTCTAGTGATTGGTTAACTAATTTCTCCAGTTTCATCTCTTGCATTTCTAATCGTTTCAACTGTTCCTCAACTTTCATTTCTTGCTCTTCTAACCTTCTTTCCTTAGCGCATAAGACCTTCTCCTGTCCTACTATCCTTTCAACAAGTTCATTAAGCTTTACCTCTTGCTCACTTAGCCTTATCTCCTGTCTGCTGATATCTTCATTGAGTTTCTCCTCTTGCTTTTGTAGCTGCATCTGAAATAACTGTTTGGTATTCACTATTGCAGAAGCTGTCAAAGCTAAATGCTTCCGGTCATTGTCTTTAATGTGCACATCGTGGTCTTCTCGTCTGAAGCAACTGTCACACCCAACACTATTGAATTCACATGGAATTATCTTTAGTCGACATATATTCATGTGATCATCCATAAAATCACGCTCACAGGTCACCCCACATCGATTAGGGCATGGCAAGGCTAGAAACTTGCACTTAGGCAAGTGGTCGTCCACAACTTCTTCATAAGTACCCTTAAAATTACAATGCTGACAGACATAAGGTCTTTTGATACACTCGGAAGCTAAATGGCGTTCAACCATGTTCTTTTGAATACTAAGAGGGCAGTTGTGGGGACATGCTACATCCACATATGGACAGTTGTCTTGCTCAATATCCAAATGATTTACAAGTTCAGATAATGTCCCAACCCAGTCACACCCTCTCTTCTTCATGCTACAGCATACTTTGAGATTGTTGACCCTTTTCTGATGTTTGGGATGATCTACAATAGTGAATGGTTTATGCGAGGATACAGGACATCGGTCGCCTTCTTGCTGTATGAAGGTAGCACAGGTATGACAGAAGCTTTCCATACAACAAGTACAAACAGATAACTTTCTCGCCACGAGGCCACAACTTTTACAGTAAAGGTCCTCAAATATAGAATCAACGAACTCGAAGTCGTAACCCTTTTTTAGAGTTGACATGCCTCTGATAGCACTATGCGTAATTTTGTTTGCTGGGCTTGGCGCCGCGTTGAGTTGATCGATTACCCTTTACCAGCTTATGGGTGTGGTTAGAAATCGAAGGTATAAGGTAAAGGGTTCCGACTCAAAGGTATTAGAGGAGGTGTGGCTAACTTCTCGACGTAAAACAACAGTGTCTCTGAGAGAAAAGAATTAGTAATTAGGGGGGCTAATCTTCATGTGCTGTTGGATTTCATGGTCACTAGTATCCGAGGTCAGGAAATAAGTAAGGGATTGCCAATTGGGAGTGCTTTTCATGATTATAGGAAAACAAATTTCCACCACAATTACCCTTTATAAGGTACTAATAATGAAAGTGAGCTGAACATGTAGTGAGTACTTTAGATGCCTCTTGAAGGCAAGGTGTGGAGAGAGACCCCACCAAGCTCTCAGGAAGAGAGGGATGGAACTGACAAAAAATGAGTTTTTTTAGTTCAGTGAAGCGAACAAATTTTAAATTGTATAGGCATAACTCTTGTTATCTTTGTTGCATCAGTGTATAATGTGTGCCCACTGGGTGTGTGTCAGTTGTAAAATTAAGTTTCGGAAAATTATGACAGTAGAAAAAAAAAAACACCAAGAATACTTTAGCCTTACTATACATTCAAATATTCACCCTCATTGATTAAAGCAGGACCTAGACTGTAGCTAGCTATAATATAAGTTGCTTGCTATTTCTTATTAGTCCTTTGATGTCTTCGTCACAAGAAAATCAGAATGAGACTAAGAGCCAAGATGAAGTCAAAGAAGTAGACACACCTCTCCAGCAGAGTGAAGGCTCCACCCACTCATTAACATGTGATGAACCAAAATCATCTGAGACAGAACCAAAATCAGAACCAAAATTATCTGAGGCAGAACCACAATCATCTGAGGCAGAGCCACAATCATCTGATACTGAACCGAAATCATCTGAGGCAGAACCGAAGTCAGAACCAAAATCATCTGAGGCAGAACCGAAATCAGAACCAAAATTATCTGAGGCAGAACCACAATCATCTGAGGCAGAGCCACAATCATCTGATACTGAACCAAAATCATCTGAGGCAGAACCGAAGTCAGAACCAAAATCATCTGAGGCAGAACCGAAGTCAGAACCAAAATCATCTGAGGAACCAACAGTATCTGAGACGGAACCTAAATCATCAGAGACAGAACCAAAGTCTAGACCCAAAGCTTCCGACTGTACAGAAGAGCCAGGCACTTCCACACCCACATTCCTCACTGGCGATGTATGCAGTATGGCTACAGTAGAAAATGCTCGTTATTCAGTGGATGGTCCGCCTCTTGCAGACCACCCTAATGAAGATCGCCATTTTGCCTTGAAAGGTGACAAATTTATCACGTGGTGTGTGTTTGATGGGCACAATGGATCACGTGCTGCTGAATTTGCTTACAACTACTTATTGAAACGGTTATGTCAGCCATCTTGGATGTCTACTGTGAAACAAGCTGATATTGGTGAAGCCTTGAAAGATATGTTTATGGACACAGAAAAAGAATTCTTCGACAAGATGAAGGATCATATTGAACGTAAAAAAGAGTTGCAGAGCAAGATTCCACCAAATCTGACGTCTTATGCTGCCTATATGCAGTTCCCCGCGGAAGTGCAGGAGCTGCAAGAGATAGAACCTGAGTTGAGTGGAGGATGCACAGCAGCCATGGCTGTGGTTATTGACAACGTCTTGTATGTAGCCAATGTGGGGGATTCTCGGGTATTACTGGTGCTAGAAAATTCGGAGGGTAAGTTGGTCACTCAGCAACTTTCAGTGGACCATACGGTAGAAAATGAAGACGAGTTGAATCGACTAGAGGCCATTGGATTGTCTTCGAAAGATCTAATTAAAGCTGGGAGGCTTGGTACTCAGGAAAATACTAGAAGTATTGGTGACTATTCCATTAAAGAAGGATACAAGGATGTGGATTCATTGTTATCAGCACAGTCTCCTCCAGGGATAGCTACTCCTGATATAATGGCCCCAAGAAGACAGGACAACAGCTGGAAGTATCTAATTCTGATGACAGATGGTGTCTACAAGACCATAGAAAGTGCATGTGGTACTTCAGAGTCACTGAATGACATGGTATTGGAGATGATACAAAGGCAATTGAGTGATGGCATGACTGATTTAGGACATTTATCTGAAAGTGTTCTCAAGAAGATAAAAGAAGAAAATGAAAAAACTTTCATGGAAAATGCTAAAGAAGACATCAAGTCTCCCTTGGCTGTTGCGTGCAGGAAAAGAGATGACATGACTTTGATTGTGCACAAGTTGTTCTAAAATGATACAATTGTGTTTGTCTACACCTATTTAATTTGGATATATAATTTTCGATAAAAATTTACTAATTAGCAGTCTGCATAGGTACTCTATTACCATGGTGAGTAAACGAATAATGTACACTTGTTGTGCAGATGCATGCTCCCTTATCAAACATTGCATGCTGTACAGTAAAACACAGATTAAGTGGGTACTATGTTGAAATGTAGTTGATGCTTTACTATGGGAATATGAATGAACACATTCTATGCATTAGCTAAATATAATGCATGAACAACAGAAAAGGATCTCAAATAAATAAGTCCTTGTCTAGATATATGCAAAAAGATGAAATATATCTTGTATAGTCCATCCGTAATTAGTTTCAAGTGTGTATATAACTATACTAAAAGTGAGGAAAAATACACACACACACACACACAATTGGTGAGTAATAATAGCTACAAATTGGTTTTTATGTCCTGAGATAAGTGTAAGAGATGCAAAGTTGAAAATTTTGTAGTAATAATAGCATTTGAATGTTAAAAAAAAGCCAAGCAATGGAGAGGTGGGAACACCACACTCGAACATAGAGACCATGGTAGACTTGTGATATGATGATAGTTGCCTGCATTCCTTCTGAAGTGGATGTATTGCCTAACCTTTTCACAACATATCAATAAATTATATAACATTTAAGGACACGTTAACTGTCCTTGAATCCTTCTGATGAGAAATTAGACATGGAATCTGTAATAGTAAGCTCTCTAATAACTACAGCATCACTTCTGTTTAGTGAACTTTTGTGTGTCCCGTCCAATAGAAAATCACTTATTAGCTAAAGCATACAGTCTCATATTTGATAAACAGGACTCTATAGACTGAAATGAAGTCAAAGATGAGTTTGGCACAGTATAGGATTTATTCATGCAGAACTAGTTCAATATCACTGTTATATACATAGCTACACAGACCTTCACTAAGATCTGCTGTTGACATTGACTGAATAAGTAACAGACTGGATGAGGTATGTAGTACAACACCCAACATTTGCAGTATCATCTCAATGTTTGAAAAGAGTAGAGTCGATGCCTAGCATAGTGGACAGTGAATGCTTGCACAAGGAGAACATGATAAAGTTGTGACAAAAAAATTTTGTTGCCGCCCTACTAAAATAAGTGAATGTATAAAACGAACTTCTTTCTACCACTTCATAAATTCATACGGTTAAAAAACCAACAAATGTGATTGACATAACGAATTAATCATATTTTGTAGTTTGTACTCAAAGTAGAAAAATTGCATCCCAAGTGTACAGTTAGTAAACACTAGTCTAGCATAATAAAAATCTAATTAGGTAATGGATAATACACAAGGTTCATTGTTACTTGATCAACTCAGTAGCTACTCCCATATCCTCTTCTGCCCCGCCCCTAGAAACACAAGAAATTAAAATTACATCTAAATCAAATAAACAAAAGGAAATTGTATTGTGTAATAACAACTGATCAGATATTGGGGGAAAAACAGAATTATAAAAAAAAAAAAATAAATAAAAAAAATAAATAAATAAATAAATCAAACATAGCTATTCATCAATAAATCTATTTTACTTACTCTATCTTGATAAGGGGACCTAGAAGATGCATTCTGCCAGTCTTCTCTGCTGGAGGTAGAGTGAGCATGTGCTGGAGGAGTTGGTGCACTGTAATGAGGAGACTGGTAGGATGATGAGAGGGCGCGGTCATGTGGTGAACCGAGGAGACTGGATTGGCGACTAGACGAACGTGACGATCCAGGAGTTTGCCAAGTGACACGAGACGGAGAATCTATAGTGATATGATAGAGATTACAGGAATAATAAGGATACACAAAATTGCATATTATGGAAATTCTCACCACTCCTGCTTAAATTATTAATAGCAAAAACCTTTTGTCGTTACGACATGTATGTACTATAAAAAACTTCCGAATTTCTTTTCATAGAACAGCAGTAATTGCATGGTAAAAAGAAAAAGGGAATCAATAAGTGTTGGTTGGTAAAATACAATGGTTTCAGGTTGACCACACTCGCAATTTAAAATTCACATTCACCACATGCTTCACAGTTAGTTAGGAAATATAGAAATAGTCTATCCAATTCAATAATACTGTAGATTCCAATTTGTTGTTACAGGCTTTCTGCATTACACAATAGAGGCATTAAATTCTAAGTTGCTTCACGAAGGATTATAAGTAGGGTGTCAGCATTTCCTAGATGTTAAGGCAAATGGGATTAAATTTTATTACTGTAGACATCCAACTGTAGCTGATGGAAAGCCCACACTACCTGGTTAGAGTGGCTTTCCTGTCGGAACTTCAGACGGCCAGCTTAATCGAAGAAGTTAAGTTCCTGCACAAGCTGCTTGCATAATCCCAGTTGTGTTTACTAAGTGCGTACTACAAAGTCTTAGTTTCCTGTTAAACAATGGAAGTTTCCTGTTAAACAATAGAGAGGGAGGACAATGGAAGAGTTTCTAGCTACAAAATCCTAGTGAATCAATAGATAAGCTTGACTACTTTTTAACACTTTATGTAAATGGTATTGGTAGTTTAGTTAAAAAGCAACAATAAAAAAAACAAACCCAAACAAAACAGAAAACAAAAAACAAAACAAAAAATATTAAAAACAAAAAACTACAGCATAAAACAACAACTAAAAACAATAAAAACAAAAAACAACAACAACAACAAAAAAAAAAATGCTGCTGGTCTCATTTTATGTTTCGGAATCCAGAACTTTTTTTTATAGGACTTACTGCACATGATACAGTAGGAGTCAAAAAAAAGTTTCGAATTCCGTTCCGTAGAACGGCCGTCGCGCAATTAAAAAACGGGGGGAAAACGGTACGCCGTTTGTTGAAAAACGGCCGTTCCGTTCGACCGCGTTACCGTTTTAATCTTTCTCGTTCACCGTATGTCTCGCTCAAATAAAAAAAAAAAATCGTTTATCCAATAAAACGTTCCGATTTTTTGTTTACAGGCTCCAGAGGCGGAGCTTTTCGGGTTAAAAAAAATTGAAGCCGTCCTATTTGAAGTTGTCTCGCGGAGAATTGTTAGTTCGATCACCGCACAGTATCAACGTTTTCTCGATATTAGGGCCTTCTCGAGCTTAGATTTTTTACTACTGGAGGTCCATCAGTAGCTAACAGAAGATCTACGAAGTGCGTACCTCGTTATAGCTCTGTGCCCGTCGGAACTTCAGTCTGCAGCTTTATTGAAGCAAGTTAAATTTTTATACGAGCTTTTTTTCACTATCCCCGTAGCGTTTAATGGTTGATACAAGGCCTTAGCTTGCTGATATAGCTATAGAAGAGTTTCTAGCTAGAAAATATCTGTGAATCGACGGAAATGCTTCACCGTTTTTTACCTTTTTAGTAAACGGTGTCGGCCGTTTAGTCAAAACGGTACGGAACGCAACGATAAAAACTACGGTTTAAAAACTACCGTTTTAGGGCCTTACTACGGAACGGAATTCGAAACTTTTTTTTGACTCCTACTGTAAGTATTGGTAACTTGATACTTTTGAATGAACTACACTAAACAATTGCAAGTTATAAAAAAGTCAATGTGATGGCTACAAACTGTCCGCTTTTATACTACAGTCCCTAACTACAGTACTTACCAAATTGTGGCGAGTTATTACCAGATGATTGACTCCAGTCCTGCCCATATCCTCTGAAGCCATGACTGGCACCCTGAGAGCTGTACATCTCACCTTGACCGCTGCCTCTGAATGAACTCTGTCCCTGGTATTCCCCCTGGGAGTATGGGGATCTCCCTTGTTGATGACTTCCCCTGCTACTATTCCCATGAGGATCTGTCAGAGATCGTCTACAAAAGAAAAAAAATTCACTGACATTAACTCAACAATAATAATAATAGTAACACATATGTATAAAACTGAATGAAATTTTGTGTGGGACCTAGACTATAATTCTACTAAAAATCACCTGACGTGCTTACATAACACCTCGGGAGGTGTTAACCAGGAGGAGCTTCCTGGACACCCCACTTTGAGCCCTTATAACTTCCAGGGTGTCCCAGAAGCACCTCCTACTTAACACTAAAATTGAGTTATCCAAACACCCCATTTTAACAGTGTGTGTGAACGTAAGTATGTCATATGTACTTTGACCCTCGACTCTATAGAAATTTTTAAATATTCAGATGGTAAAAAATATAGCAGAAAAACTTAGAAATTATATTACAGCATTTCAAAGATAAATTATACTAAAGAAAGAAGAGTATTGCTGTTGAAGTACAGCTGATCTGATATAAGTTTAAGCCATACAGATTGATGTAAAGGTGATATCACAAACAAAGTAACAATATAAAATATTGCAAATAATATATTCAATATAAAGCAACAATAAAAAACCCCCAAACAAAACAAAAAATATCAACACAAAAAACTACAGCATAAAACAACAACTAAAAACAATAAAAACAACAACAAAAAACAACAACAACAACAACAAAAAAAAACAACTTTATATAGAGGATATATTGCAAATATATTCAATTTTACAGCGCAAAAATTGAAATTGAGACATAGGCTCCGGAAATAAGTCATCGTAAAATTCTTTCTTTCTCCAATTTTTTTTTTTTTTTTTGCAGAATTAGTCTTAGCGACCCTTACTCTATGCCTTTGCCAAATTTCAAATGTCAAAACAACTTTAAAAGACCCCAAGCGTGCAAAGAAAAGACAAGCTACTTTTTATTCTCTCTCATTCTCGAAATACAATAAACGGGGAATGGGCGGAGTTTCAGGCTAGAAGCTAAAAAAACAACAACAACAAAAAACAAACAAAAAAAATGGCATAGCTTTGAGACTATTGCATGCACTCTACAGCTTAACTCTGGCTGAAAGTTTACCACTACATTCCGTAGAGTAGCCAAGGATTCTGACAAGACCGGCTGTGAGATGTTACGAAAGCTAAAAAGAACTCCACGCTAAACTTCGTTAGTCGCCATTAAAAAAACGGCTGCATGATTTAATTGCGTATGCGGAGTACGCCGTTAAGTATACGGAAACGTTAATTATACCTGAAGTGGAAATTCAATTTGGTTTCTCGATTTCTGGTTCAATTACTTTGCCAACACAGCTCAGTTCAACTGCCAGTGTCTCTGCGCATTGAAAGGTTTTACCCCAGAATTTTAGCACTAAATCGAGATATATTGTAGCTTATTGTTAGCATAATAAACTCATTTTTTGGTTTGCGCCATAAGGTCCCTTTTCCTAGACCCACACACACACACATATATTGTAACTAGTGCGATGTGCTTCAGCACAAATGGCGAGCGAGCTGGTCTAACCAAATTTAAAACTTGAATAGTAACGGCTAATATTATTTATTTATCAGTTAAATGGTATTAATTTCAGCATTATTTGTGCTATTCTTTAGCAACACAAACCACTTTTACATACACATACACACTTGTTCACTGGATATACCAGCACAAGACTTACCTGTGTTTCCTTAGTGACTTGACTATTGGACAATTGATTTTCAAGGGGTAAACAATCAAATTTCCTCAGATGATACTGGTAAGGATCACTAAACCAAGGAGTCCATTTAATGCTTTTCCCAAGCACACGCTGCTTAAAATGTTCTATTGTACCTGAGCTATGTACTAAAGTACATAGATAATACATTACATTGTATGCTCCCTGTGACTTGACCATTAGAAATAGGATTTTCACGTACAAACAATTCGGTTAGCTATATACACAGCGTATACCAAGATTACATACCTTTACCACTAATAAGATAGAAAGCGAACTCAGCTAAGTTTGTAAGTCCTACTGCAAAAGTCTCTTTTGTCTGTAGCTCTTTGCAGTTTTTCCCCCCCTTCCCTGCCATGATTTTGAAGTCCTTTCTCCTAAAATTCTTGCGCCTGTGCTAATGTTAACGTTTAAAGTAACCTCAAGGGATGGACACGCATTGACCTCTTTGAACTTTGCCATACACATATATAGACAATGAGCTACGTATGTATACAGTAGAAAATATGGTGCATTATACCTATACTTACTGAACTATCCTGCGTGCTGGATCTGGAGTGCTGTATGTACGAGGAGTGGGAGTCTTGAAGCCTGTACGTGATGTCCATGGACCTCCACGCCCAACTGGCTTCAATACCTTGTCTGGAAGGGTTGCCCCAGGCAATAGCTTGGCTTCAAATACATGAGTCACAGGATAATGGGGATCCTTGAATGTTACACTAATAAAATAAAATAGTGAACAGCACTATAAAATGACTACATATATATGTACCAATTAATTATTGGTTTTATTAATTTTGGTAGAGTATGTACATAGTATATAAGTAATCTGTTTATCACATACCATTGCAGTGTTTACTCCAGAAAGCAAGCATGACCAGTATTTTGGACTGCATGATACTAGTATTGCATATGATTATTAGCTACTCTTAGCTCTTAGCAAGTTCATCAGCTATTAGAATGCACCCAAAACACAACTTAGTAATAGTCACATACAGGAAATAACAAGACCACTGTAATGATTACAGGAAGTAAAATCAATGTGGCAGTTCATGCCACATTGACAACACCCTTTAAATAATAGAATAATACATCACATGTTCTACAGCTGGAAAGCTGGAAGCATTACAGTACTAGGGAGTAGATTGTGGCTATTCATCTAGTAATAGCGGCTTCCCCCCCCCCCCCCCCCCCCCCCCCCCCCCCCCCCCTCTTCAAAACTACATGTACATACATAGGTGTAGGGGGACAGAGTAGCAAGGTTGAGCACTTGCTGACAAGCTTTGAGGGGAACCATTGTATTCTCTATGAAGGTACTTATTTTACACAGCCCTACTACAGTTACTAAAATACAACTATAATAGATCTCACCCACACAATCACATCCATTACACACACACACACACATACACACACACACACAATACAAGTTCTCACCACAGAGCTCTAGTCTTCCTAATAGTAGGGAAGTCTGGTAAAGGAGATGGGATAGTCCCTCCAGTCCTGACGATCTCTGCCATCTCTGGTGATATGCCAACAATACCTCGCACTCCTAGTGTGAACTCTGGATTCAAATCTACTCCCTAAACAAAAACAAACAATCATACACAACTACGTAGTTCAACATTGTCACGTCATTGAGTAGTTAAAATAATGGCATTGATAATAATATACATACATACTGTACTACACTATTAATTGACCATGTTTGTTTCTAAGCTATCGAGGTCAAAACAATTTTTTGTCTTGGAATGAAGTCAAAAATAATTGATTAGCAACAAGAGACTAGGAAAAAAACGGTTAAAAAAAAAAAATCTGATGCCACTATACTTTGTTCCTCCCAATCCATTTACAGTGAAGTTCTGACCTGAGTAGGTGTGCTATCATCTGGCATGTCTTCATACAGCATGTGAAGAGAAGGGAACACTGGGTTACTGTCATACACAAACAACTGGTCTGCTCCCAGACTATTTCTAGTCACTGCAATGAAACAGACACACACACACACACAATGAAACTTATTCTAGTGGTCTATGGTTAATTCTGTGACACAGTAAAATTTTAAGCATCTCTTCACTTCAAGAAACAATTTTTTTTAAATTTTTACTTTATGAGACAGTCAGTATAACAGACGACTAGACATGTGAATGCTCTATTTCATTCAAAACAAAACAAAGCCAAAAAGAAATACAAAAACAACAACAACTAGTGGTCCAACTTCATCTAATTTTCTATATCTGTTTACATATTTCATTATGATAAAAATTTAATTATGCCCATCCAATCAAAGATACATACATAATATGACCTTGTCACATTAGTGGAAATCATATTCATCACTCTGTCTGACCTTCATCTACAGAGAGGTTGGAATAAACCTCAGAAAGCGCCTTGTGTAGTCGGTCCTCGTCCACAAACGGTAACAAGGCCACACCCTGCCAAGCATACTTTTTGCCGTTCAGGTCAATACGGAAGTCAGTGGGATAGAAATCAATGATAGCCGACATCTACGAATTAATGAAATATTTCTTAATGAATTTTAATTTAATTTCAAAAGAATTCCAAACCACAACACACACTCTCTCCTAAACTACCTCAACCAGCTAACTTCAAACTGAACTAAGCAACTTGCAATGATACATAGGTAACAGACAGTAGCTAAAAATATTTGACAGCCTACAAGTCCTGAATATTTGAATTTAGAACACAGCTACTGTATACCCACACGAACAATCTGATTGGTCTGTTACAAGAAACTACTTAGTAGATTCATACTCTGTGGCGTTCAGAAATCTAGTACATCGAACGTTCAGTGCTATGTTATAAGTGTCACTGATACTTAAATCCTTGATTCAAGAACGAACAAGCTACCCATACACTATCCATACATGTACATACCATATTCACACGATTAGACGCCGCTCTCGAATAGTAGCCTCCCTATGCGCCCGTCGAAACTTAATAGTAGCCGCTCTCGAACAGTGGCCACCCCTCTAGATGAGTTGAAGTAAATAGTAGCCGCGGCATCTGATCGCGCGAATACGGATGGAAGTGAAGATCAAGAAATCCATTGTTTAAAACATGGTGAAATAGCTGCTGCTGCTAAAACAGGTATTCAACAGGCTACTATCTCTCTTCTGGCATCTTCTTCTGCTGCTGATGATATTCTCAATAGTCAGGATCCGTTTGCAGATCTCGATGAAAACATGGAAGATGACGAAGAACTAGATAGGAACGAAGTTGTATTGGAAGATAACTAACTGCTTTACTCGCTGTGTATGACAAGATAGGTAGTGCTTTTCTAACAGTTCCTTTTTTGTTCCTTTTGTTCAAAAGGTACGCTTCCATTTTTTTTTTATCCATTCGTCACGTGATTCAATACACTCAAGAATAACATTACGTCATCAAAATTTAAGGAACTGCTGACTGAACAATCGTATAATTAACAGTGGCCGCTCTCGAACAGTGGCCGCCCCTCTAGACGGGTTGAAGTAAATAGTAGCTGCGGCGTCTGATCGCGCGAATACGGTACATGCCCTATACATGTACATTTGTATGTACAGACAATGTGAGTGAGTAATAAATACAAATACTCTTTAGTATGAATGTTTACTCACATCAGCACTCATGAGAGTGCGCCAAGTTTGGGGGAGGAATTTTCCGCTAGCTGCAGGAAACACGCCCATGAGTTGCTCGAGTGGGCAGAATGGCTTTGTCCCCATGTCAAAGTCACTGCGCACATCTTTGATACCAATGAAGTCTGAGGCAAACGGGGCGTAGTGGAAGGGATAGAACCACTTCCAAGATGGGCAGCCCTGAGAAGAAAGGAGTGAACATGAACTAAACAACTGGGCCAAAACAAAATCAGATATATATATCATCACTACATATGTTCTCCTAATAGTGATACCTTAGTATCCGATACATTCCTTAACGTAATTTACCAATACTTTACTACCGAATGCAGTCCTATAGTAAAATCCAACACAGTCCTCTAGTGTAATATATCTTTAGTCTCATGTAGCCAGGGCCTATATCACCCTTTACCTGCTACAGGGGGGAGGAAAGGGTCTAGAAGACTGCCATTAACTCAGCGGTTCTTGCTCCACCCGGAAGTTGGTGGTGGAAATTATACTATAGTACTATGAATAACATTAAGTTACTCAGTGCAGTAAAGGAGAATTTCTTTTGAAAGTGCGAGCGGAAACTTTGATTCAGCAAAATGGATCAATGCTGTCTTTGCAGTCAGAATGTGTCGTCAGGTGCAACTTACAAGAGGAAAAGGCTCTTAGGAAATACTGCATTAACTGCTAAAAATGTATAGAACAAGCTTTGTACAGCTGAAATTGGGATTGGATTGGATGATATTTCAGAAGTAAATGAAATTCATTTTTGTGCAGTCAGTGTGAATCTCAGCTATGCAAATTAGAGGCTGCAGCAGAAATTACAGGAACTCAAATTCAATATTACATGTACGATTAACTCATCAAGAAATGCACATACCAGTAGTGAGGCTTTAACCAGTCATGGAGGATTAAATGCCACTCCTTCTTCTTCACTACATGACAGTTATGTTCCACCTGAACAAATGAGCAGCAAGAAAAGATTCCTTCAGAAAGTGATAGCAACTTCGAAAAAAAAAAGTGGTGAAAAATCCTAATCTCCAACAGTACAGGTAAAAAAAAAACAAAAAAAAAACTACAACAATAAGTTTTATGTGAGGGTATACATGATGCATTTCATTTTACCATAATGCGAACTTTTAAATAATGTCCAGTATAATGTGGCAGGAAAAAATTACCACATTCACACACCCCCGTGCAAGAGTGCTGTCAGAAGAATAGAATACAGAAAAGATTCACTCTTTGCGTCAGTTCCACTGATATCAGAAGTTGGAAGCAATCAACTATTTCTGCAATAGCTCAAGTGATGAGTATAAAGAATTCAAAGCTGTATGTGCAGCTTCCCATGATAGCATTTTAAGAGACTCCATTGAGGCTGCGAATAAAATTCTGAAAAAAAGATCACGTACCACACTTGCAAGATATGACAGCTAAAGCATTAAAAGTCGTTTGTGGAGCTGAAATTTGATGATGTTACTGGTGTATCAGATGGTGTTCAGGGATTCATACAGGATTTTTCGCTGGAGGGAGGGAATTTTGTAGAGTCACAAAAACCGTTTAGCAACATGAATACAATACGGTGAAGTCACGACTATGAATCTGATTGCCAGATGAAAACTTGGACAAATAACTGCTAAGAAAACCATAACTAGAAAGTGCTGATTTTGAAGATGTGTCCCAGGGCTCACATAGTTAGTATGAAAATCTGGTGTTCACCTCTATCTATGCATATGACTTAAATACGTGAAGTGAAGGTGACCGTAACAAAGTTATGACATTTGAAATTGTTCTTTTTTTAATTATTATATTCAGGACCCTTGGAAGAAGACACTCTAGTATTGAGGGTGTAAACAGTCAGTTATGGCAGCTATCTGAGCGACAGTCTGCACAGCTAAGTATGGTCACAATTTATCAATATTCACGGCAGACAAGGGAAGAACATTCCTTGGGATTTGCTTCTCGAACATTTAAACAGAAGATTAAAAGGAATATTAAAATAAATTGGGGGTGAAATATAAAAGTCATTGTAGACAAGCTAAGAAGTATGCTGTATATGTAGTTCCTTTCAAGACTTACAAAAGCGAACAACAGAACTGGCTTCACTGAACATTTCAAGGAGCACAACGGAAGAAATCATGAAAAATTCAAACAAAGAAACATTTATTTACGGACTAATATTACGAGCTGTGTTTTTCATTCCTAAACTGTCTGAGTAACTTTGGGATCATCTTGAGCTTCTCCAACAAGTCAGTAGCTAAACCGAGTGGCTTAAACTTGTCACACTGGTAAATCATTATAGTTGTCAAAGGATTTACACGTATACACACAACGATACTTCCCTTCATTCCTATACAGAGAAAAGAAAAATAATTATCAAAGCTATGCTGATGCTAGGTTTGATTACCTTTCAGTATGTCGAAAGCTCCAGGCAGCAAACCATAAATAACTGATAATTTGCCATATCCAGTAGGAAGAGTTACTAATGTGTCTTGCCCTTTCAATACTTGATATGTAGCTATGTATGTAGCTTGTACTAGAACAGAACGTGACTAAGTCAATTTGATTGGTCCGTTGCTTGAATCGAATTCACTTAGAATCACGCCAGGCAGCACTTAGAAAACACTCACCTGAGGCTACAGTTGCGACTTATTGCCAAGAAATAATAGTTTTGAAAATATCTTAGGTTTCTTCTTTTTTTTTTTTACTGCTTAGCGAAGCTGTGACAATTTCATTAGTTTGAAAATGGGTTACATTGAGAGTTTGTTAAATTGTTAAGTCTAGTATTGATTGTTTGTTAAACAGGCATACATGTTTTTCTGACTTCTTCGACTTCTTTATGTGATTTAGGCAGTGCAAATCGGTTAGTTGTATCGTAGAAGACTTGATTACTAGAGAATTCTTCGCGTAAGCTGCACTGAAGGAAAATCTTATCATAATCAGGATCTAAATCAAAGTCGTTACTCTATTCTTTTGCATTGTTGCTAGTTCTAGTTCACCTTCTTCTTTACAAATTCCCCACACTGAACACCGAGGTTCACCCAAGCAAGATGAGCGGTCACAACATTGGGTATATTTTATAGTTACTTCAGTTCCATCACTGTAGTATAGTTTTAGCATATCCTCCTGTTCTAATAATGTTAGAGTGTGGTACCATAGAAATCTGCAGGATTTAGAAGCCTTCAGGCTCCTAGTAGCGTTGCCACTACGCTCGGACGCTATAGCCCCAGGAACCTTCAAATTTCTAAATCCCGCAGTTTTCAGTACTACCTCAGGACCGAGGGTTGTTCGGGTATTCGAAATAAGTCATTTTGAATGGGGTCTTAATCTCTTATCTATTTAATGCACAGCAAACTTCCAATGAATATCATTATAATTCCCCCCCCCCCC
>WLWD01006240.1_pt1 | contig 136316 bp, 90 predicted proteins | sample 6712731 | NCBI WGS metagenome assembly WLWD01 (sample SAMN12718690, study PRJNA576275) | sponge metagenome | isolation source: marine sponge | host: Mycale hentscheli | place: New Zealand: South Island, Marlborough, Capsize Point | collected 2014-11-01
AACACTGATCATCAGTGTGAAGTATAGACTCTTATGCAAAGATGTGCATCAAAGTAGTGTAGGTTCCAAAAAATGGGTGTGGCGAAGACAATTTTTTTTTGTAACCGTTCCTATCAGTCCACTGTTAATTGCATTTGCTGAGTTATTGTGTATCAACTGTAGCAGACGTAAAAAAAAAAAGCTGTAGCACTCGCAACCGGTGCTCACCTGTTCAATAATCAAAACCTCGCTTGGTTTCAATCGAACTGTCGATCTCATGTCATCACCACGGTAGGTGGTCTCAATGATCAAAGGTCACCTTTATTCTAAATATTAATAGATGGATATTTTTAGTGTAACAGGTGTTCTAGTACATATCTGAGTATTTATAATTGTGATGTCAAATTTTTATGATCCACCAAATGGATATATACATAGTTTTTATTCTGTGTGTGTGTGTGTGTGTGTGTGTGTGTGTGTGTGTGTGTGTGTGTGCTGGTGCAAAGGCAAGCTCATGGTCCAAGATGATGGAGGGACAGGACGCGATTTGAATAGAGAGAGTAGATGTGGTATATGACCGCACAGGACAGGAGTAGCTAGAGGGGAAAGTGAACAGCAGGGCTGGAGAATGAGGCAAAGAGAGGGCTGGAGAAGGAAGAGCAGAGGAGGAAGACTGCTGCTCAACTATATAGATGTACATGTGCCCATAAAAAGCCACTCTTGCTAACGGATCTTCCAGACCAAGGATGAACTTCCCCCCCCCTCCCCTCAAGATGACTGGAAAAGACGCCATGAACATTCCAGTTTAACTTGTTAATTTACACCTGTTGTCATGCATTCTATCATATCCCACTTCATTTGTACACTTCTTTTTGAACTCACAATCATCAATTTGGTTTCATGTCATTAATTTGATTTCTACTATACTGAGACTTTGATACACTATGGCGGTTGCTATAACTTTATCAAGTGTAAAGAAGAGCACTGAAGTGCAGCACCAGCGAAATTCTAGTAATAATAACATACCCTACGCTGCGACCAGTGAAGGGACCATATAGGTTTAGAATAGTTCAACTCCTAGATTCCTCCACTTTATTGGAAACACTAACTGAACTCATTTAAAATTCAGTTGTAACATACGTGCAGGTGAGAGATGTATTAAGTTATAATACTGATCTCTTGGAATGAGATGTATGAATAATAGACAGTGCGGGTGACAGTGGGACTTCGTCTAGGGACCTCAATATGTGGACCACGCCAATGCCAGCACTGCTCAGTAATAGTTAAAGTGAAGGAATACGTCGTACCGCACTGAATGACATCGTGAAGCGGGCTCTGTCATCAGCCAAGATCCCGTCTCGACTGGAGCCGCCTGGTCAGGTCAGATGGCAGGAAACCAGATGGTGTGACCCTGGCACCTTGGAAATCAGGTCGTTTGCTGATATGGGACGCGGCTTGCCCAGACACCTTCGCACCATCCTATAGAACTGATGCTACCCCAGCACCAGGGAGAGTGGCTGCCGCAGCAGAGGAGAGAAAATAAAATAAATATATTAGCCTTCCACCCAGCCATTTCTTTTCTCCACTTGCAATCGAGACCATGGGAGTGCTGGGCCCCAAGTCAATGGTCTTGGTAAGGGATCTGGGTAGACGGATCAGGCTGGAGACAGGGGAACCTCGTTCAACTAACTATCTCCTGCAGCGTCTCTCGATTGCGATTCAGCGAGGGAACTCCGTATCAGTATATGGAGGCATCACAACCTGACTTCATTTTATTTCTTTATTATCATTTTATTTTATTTTTATTTTATTTAAAAGTTTTATTATAATAAGTTACAATTATTAATTATCATCATCATCATTATAATTATGAGATATCATAATAATAATAATAATTTTTGCTTGTTATATTGCTGTTTGTCTCAGGACAACCTGTTGAAATATACTGTTGTATACTGCCTTATAATGGCTAAGAGTTTTATAACTGGGCATGTGATTCAAGAAGAAAAAAATGACCTTCCGTATTAAACTAATGTATTGTGGACCCTTTATTCATATTGAATGGGTATATTGTGGACCGCAATCCATATTTTTTATGTATTGAACTAATTATATTGTGGATACTTTTCCGTATTGAACTGACATGTGGACACTTCTCTGTATTGAACTAATATATTGTGAACCCTTTTCCGTATTGAAGTAATATATTGTGGAGCCTTTTCCTTATTGTACTAATATGTTGTGGACCCTTTTCCATATTGAACTTATATATTGTGGACTCTTTTCCATGTTGAACTAATGTATCGTGGACCTTATTCCATATTGAATTGATATATTGTAGACCGCAATCTATATTGAACTAATAAATTGTGGACCTTTTACCGTATTGAACTTATTTATTGTGGACCATTTTCCGTACTGAAGTAATGTATTGTGGACCCTTTTCTGTATTGAAGTAATGTATTGTGGACCCTTTTCCATATTGAACTAATATATTGTGGACCCTTTTCCATATTATTGAACTTATGTATTGTGGACCTTTTTCCATATTGAACTTATATATTGTGGACCCTTTTCCATATTGAACTTATATATTGTGGACCATTTTTCGTACTGAACTTATATATTGTGGACCCTTTTCCATATTGAACTTATATATTGTGGACCCTTTTTCATATTCAACTAATATATTGTGGACCTTTTTCCATATTGAACTTATATATTGTGGACCCTTTTCCATATGGAACTTATATATTGTGGACCATTTTTCGTACTGAACTAATGTATTGTGGACCCTTTCCTGCATTGAAGTATTGTGTTGTGGACCTTTTTCCATATTGAACTAATATATTGTGGAGCCTTTTCCTTATTGAACTAACATGTTGTCCACCCTTTTCCATATTGAACTTATATATTGTGGACCCTTTTCCATATTGAACTTATGTATTGTGGATTTCTATCCATATTGAATTAATGTATTGTGGACCCTTTATTCATATTGAATGGGTATATTGTGGACCGCAATCCATATTGAACTAATCTATTGTGGACACTTTACCGTACTGAACTAATGTATTGTGGATCCTTTTCCATATTGAACTTATATACTGTGGACCTTTTTCCATATTGAACTAATGCATTGTGGACACTTCCATATTGAAGTAATATATTGTGGACCCTTTTCCATATTGAACTAATATTTATTGTGCACACCTTTTTCATAAACTAATATATTGTGGACCTTTTTCCATATTAAACTAATATATTGTGGACACTTTACCGTACTGAACTAATGTATTGTGGATACTTTTCCGTATTGAAGTAATATATTGTGGACCCTTTTCCATATTGAACGGATATATTGAGGACCGCAATCAATATTGAACTAATATATTGTGGAGCCTTTTCCTTATTGAACTAATGTGTTGTGGACCCTTTTCCATATTTAACTTATGTATTGAACTAATTGTATTGTGGATACTTTTCCGTATTGAACATACATTGTGGACACTTCTCTGTATTGAACTAATATATTGTGGACCCTTTTCCGTATTGAAGTAATATATTGTGGACCCTTTTCCATAGTGAACGGATATATTGTGGACCTCTATCCAAATTAAAGTAATATATTATGTACCCTTTTTCTTGTTGAACTAATATATTGTGGACCTTTATTCAGAGCGGTAAACAATTCAATATTAGGATGCTACGGTAATGATCGCTTAGCCAGAGGATTCTGTTTAGTGAAGTTTGGGTTGGGGTCGAACAAAGAGCTAACGCAAAATAATAGGAGAAAGTCAAAGTATACAAAATGACATACGTACGTCCAAACATATATATAAATAAACAAACATCCCCGATTTTCAATTGTGTTCCCTCTGTAAGTGTCTCGCTCGCTCGCCGACTAAATATTTTTGTGGTATAATTATTTGTCTTAATTTTAAGTTAGGTTTTATCTGTGTAGTCTAATGCAATTTCATTTTGTGTGTGTTTATGTGTTCAGAATTTTGAAGGGGACGTTGTGGATGTTGTGAATACTATCTGAAAGATTTATATCGGGAATAGGATGCAAGCGTCAAGTATGAAGTTCTGTTTTCACCGGAGAACTCTCCATGCAGTGATAACAATGATCAAGCAATATTCACACAGAATCTTTTTTTTATTGGATGAAGTGATTTCTTTTTTCAAATGTTTCAAAATTTTTATGGTGCAAGATCACTTTTTTTTTGTGGTCATTATACTTTTGTTTTACGTATGATAAATATTTGAAATAATAGGAAATATGAAAGATATACGCAGGCTATCTACTATTGTTATAACCAGTGTAGTATACTTTTGATATACTTAAGTTATACATATGCGTAGTATACTTTTGATATACTTAAGTTATACATATGGTATACATATGGTATACATATGGTTTACACATGTAGTATACTTTTGTTATATCAATGTTATACACACCTGTGTAAACCGGTACCTATACACAGGAGAAACACTGGTGTATACTAGATGAGTGACCCTGGTGTTTCTCATATGTATAACAAAGTTATCCTTATGTTATACACCGGTGTATACTGAAGTATTTGCATGGTGATGCTGTCGTAAGACATCATCAAGAATACATAGGGTATACTCCAGCAACATGCCTAGTACACATAGTATGGTACATACCTGGTGTAAGGTAATGCACAGTACTCCAGTAATACAGTCTTACAAAATATACACACTGGTGACGTAAGTAAGATAAAAGTCACTGGAATATACTATGTGTATAACAAATGTGTATGACTTTTACATACACTGGTGTAATATATCCATTGCATGGTGTTGCTCGTTACAGAGTTCACTGTTAAATAATATTCAACTGTAAATGCATTTACGGAATATTTTGGTGTGTAATAATATACCCGGTATAGTTACCCTGGTACAGTTATAATAAATATTGTATACTAAGTGGCCAAAAACAGTATTTGTAACATCAGGAACTATGTGCAAGCAATCGTCCCATATACCATTTGAGGACTACCATGCAGCAGTTACAAGCAGCACCAAGTGAGCATGTGAAACCTCTGATAGTGAACTCTCTAAGTAAATTACCTCTGTATAGTGAACTTCCCCTACCCGCATTCCAATAGAAAATGTATGGCCCATCTCCCCCTCCTTAGGTCCCAAATTGTTCTCAGTTTAGAGGTTCTACTGTATCAATTTTTGCGCATGTCAGGGAACTCTTAGGATTTCATCTAACCCCAACATTAGTTTGGGTAATCACCTACAATACTCATAAACTGTGCCATGCTGAGACCATGCATCACAGATCTTTGCCCCCCTCCCACTAATTATTGGCTTTTATGGATATAATGTTTGTGTCATTTCTACAACATCATTCAATGAGCCAAAATATAGATGACAATAATTATTTTACATTACAACATGGCCATTGTTTGTTTACAAAAATATGTTGGTATTAGTCCTTCATGAAGAACCCAAAATCAGATATCCAGAATTTCCACTCATCAGAACACACATCCTGTAGTGATCCCACTCGTAACTGGTTGCCGCTGTACTGGAGTGATCCCAGATGCTGCCACTGTCGTGGAGTGATCCCAGATGCTGCCACTGTCCTGGAGTGATCCCAGATGCTGCCACTGTCGTGGAGTGATCCCAGATGCTGCCACTGTCGTGGAGTGATCCCAGATGCTGCCACTCTCGTGGAGTGATCCCAGATGCTGTCACTGTCCTGGAGTGATCCCAGATGCTGCCACTGTCCTGGAGTGATCCCAGATGCTGCCACTGTCGTGGAGTGATCCCAGATGCTGCCACTGTCGTGGAGTGATCCCAGATGCTGTCACTGTCCTGGAGTGATCCCAGATGCTGCCACTGTCGTGGAGTGATCCCAGATGCTGTCACTGTCCTGGAGTGATCCCAGATGCTGCCACTGTCCTGGAGTGATCCCAGATGCTGCCACTGTCCTGGAGTGATCCCAGATGCTGTCACTGTCGTGGAGTGATCCCAGATGCTGTCACTGTCGTGGAGTGATCCCAGATGCTGTCACTGTCCTGGAGTGATCCCAGATGCTGCCACTGTCCTGGTGCGACGTATCAATATTTAGACAGCCTCAACTGATGGTGTTCTTTTCTCTAAAAAAATTAATAAATAAATAAATCAAAAAATCATTTGCTGTAGCTCAATAATCTAAAATCAACACAACCATTGTAAACACAACTATAACAAAAAACAAACAAAAACAAACACGACAGTGTTATGTGTATGTCACATACGTTATCTGCTGTCACACACGCATATACACATACACACATGCGCACACACACATGTACACATACAATGCGTGCACACACACATGTACATACACATGCGCGCACACACACACAGTGACCTCCAATTAAATATCCAAATGGTATTTCCACTTTCTTTTTCCCCAGTAATTTTTGAGGGACTTGCCCATACTTTCTCTCGCCTCTTTTCATTTCTGTTTTGTATTTGCAATGCACGTATTCCAAACTTTGTAATTCTAAATTTTGCTAGTATTTGAACACATTGCAAATACATAGAGCTCAGACTCACTCAAATACAATTACATTGAAATTACTGCAAAAAAAATGTATTTAATTACAATTACAATGTATTTGACTGAACTCTGCCACATACCACTCGCTTCTCCCTGGCCAGTGCTTTAATAGTGAGTGTGGTGAAGGAGATGAGAGGAACATATCAAAACCAGTTAATTCAGCGAAGCGAGCGGAGTTGACTCTCTAATGAGTTCGCGATTATTTAGGTCTAGGAATTGTTTTTGTTCTTGCGTGGGCGTACGTGTGCAAATTTTCTCCTACGCGCTTGCGCGGGCCGGGTAACCTTCTTAGCAACATTTTGTTTTGTTTACCCGCCGTACGAAGTAGCGATGCCCAGTGAAACAAATTCTGCGAAAGAGAGACAAAACGTTAGAAACGCTCGGTCAAGAGCTTTGAGGGCGTTAGAAACTCCAGAAGAAAAATTAGTAAGGAGAGAGATAAGAAATGAAAAAAAAAACAGGGCAAGGAGGAGGAGAGCTAAAACGAAACAGAAACAGGTAGCAAAGTAAAGAATCTTTCTCTTTGAAAAGTCATTAAATGTTCCTAATTTATTTATTAGACTATTCCTGAGGATTACGGTACCAGGAGCCTTCATCATAGAAAAAAGCCACCACTATTGTTTTCTCACTTTGACAGTATTTTGTAGCCTGGAATACCGGTAGCTGCAATTACAGGGAACATGCATCGCTCGCTTCGCTATTTTGTGCTATTAGAGCGCATCACTAGTAAGAATCTAATACCAGGTTCCCCCAACTAATCACAATAATAATAATAATAATAATAATAATAATAATAATAATAATAATAATAATAATAATAATAATAATAATAATAATAATATAGCACGTACGTTTTCCATTCAAAAATGTATAGGAAAAATCGCTGTTCAATTGAAATTGCACAGGGAAAGTGAAATAGCACAGGGAAAGTGAAATAGCACGTAAATAATTGAAATACCTTGGTAACTAAGTGGAAACTAAGTGAAATACCACGGTAGCGAAGTGAAATAGTACGGGTAAGTGCGCACGCATGCAGTGTTAGCCTCGGAAACATATAGTTCGAGTAGTTTCTAGTTGGAGACAATGTCATTCTTTACCACAGAAGCTCTACCTGTATTAGACGGAATGTTTAAACAGATTAGGAGGAGCCATAATGTTGAAAACGAAGTTCCAAAGGAAGCTAATCCTGAAATAAGGAGATAGCGAGTGAACAATACAGTGTAGCTACAATTGCAAATGACTTTTTAAAAAGTTGGCCTACTATTAGCGAGTGATAGCACAGGTAACCTGTGTTATTAGGGATCAATAGCACTCGTAAAGCTATTGAGATAGCACTACTCGTGCTATGCCATTTCAAGAAAATTGACGGCAGTGAAGGCAGACTTTTCTGACTAGAATTTCAATGGCGAATGTCCAGAATGCCTTCAAGATTATTGAATGTGATGTCTTATGTTAAAGTCGAGTAAGTAGTGCAGCCTGTGCAGGTTTTTAATAAGAGAAAGTGAGGATTGAACAGGGAAGGCAAAGTCCACAATCATGGATTGAAGTACAGAAACACTGAGAATCAGGAAGAGGTACAGATAAAGGAGCAGAAGGGAATCCATTAACTCACGAAGAACGAGGGAAGGGCTCAGGAAGAAAGAGAGCAAGAGAGGACAAATGATGTAACTAAACCAAGTGTTTGAGAATTAAGAGATTAAAGTACATGTACCTTATGCTACAGCGCTCCTAGTTTGTGAAACATGTTACATCAAGCGCCACTGTGTGAAAGAGTACTTGATACTTATTACTATTATGCGATGTTTATTATTATTATTGCTATTATTATTGTCATTTTTATTATTATTATTGTTTTTGTTGCTATGATATTATAATTAGTATGAGTAATAGCACAGGTAAACTTGATATTAGGGATTAATAGCAGAAGAACGACTTCTATTGCTGGCCACATAATTGACAAAGAATACTTGTTCGTGTATGCAATTTAAGACCTGGGCGTTAATATTATCAGAGAAATGGACAGATTGGGCGCTGTCGTGATAGTGGGTGCCTACCCCATAGGATACAATAATAATAATAACCATAATAATTGTCAAGTTCAGCTTTTCCATACACACCTCAAATTTGTATTGTTTCAATTACAACAGCATAGCCAATGCTCTCTGTAAATTGTGTTGAAGACAAAAACCAAAGCTAAACATTCCACTAGTTATCATTTCACCATCACTCCACATTAGCTAGCAAGCACAATTCTTCCTTCATCATATTCACATATCACCTTCGGTTGCTCGTTGCATCATTTCTAACTTCTCATTGTTACACATACGTCAGTATCATACTCATCAAACCACATGAGTTCAGCTTCCTGTAATTCTTGCGCGAGCGTCTTAAGAATCCTACTGAATTAATGTTTGTGTCTATGCTATCCTTGGGGTATGAGGACTTGAAATTTAGTTTACTTAGTTGATCAACAACACATAGTCGACTATAAGACCTATCATAAGACTGCATTACCATATCAGCACATAGTTGCCAACTTTTAGATACAAAATGTAGGGACAACCGGCGAGCTTGCGCGCCTGAATTTTTTTGCCACGACCACGCCCCTTTAAAAATAAACCACGCCCCTTTTGCCACGTCCACATGCACATCGAAAAGATTCAGTGGTGCATGGTGATTGATCGTGAACTGATGATTTGTTATGTGAACTTGTTTTTAGTCTTTGTGAAGTGATTGGCGAGTTGCTTTCTTGCGTTATGACTAAAAATAACTGTACTTTGACCCTACTCGGGCCATAGCTAGCTAAACTAAGTCTCGAGCTGTACTGTTACAGTTTAGCCTTCATTTCCTGGCCTCGGACCCTCTCTGGTCGGTGATGTCGGGACAGGAGCTAGAATGTCGAGATTGCCGCCAGAATCGGGATGGTTGGCAACTATGTCAGCATCATTACACAACAAGTAGCTAGATCACTATAACTTCTACCACTTAACAAAGTGTAGCAGATCATAAGAGCTCCTAATAAAATACCATTATTACATGACAAGTGCACTTTGACCTCAGAGTGCTGCTAAATTTTGAGAATGTAATATTACTAAATCCTAAAATATAACTGAGTTATCTCACTTACTTTGTGTTGAAACACACCACTAGTGATAATAATAATACGAACAGCTTAGTCCTGGCAGCTGCTTATTGAAACACCACCTTGCGGCGTGCATATGGGTGAGTGTGTGTGTGTTAAGTTTTCCATACACACCTCAAATTTGTATTGTTTCAATTACAACAGCATAGCCAATGCTCTCTGTAAATTGTGTTGAAGACAAAAACCAAAGCTGAACATTCCACTAAGCAATGCTATCTATATAATAATACACTCGTGCGTCAGTAACAATGATGGTGCGTATTCATGAATAATTCATGAGCTTAAACAGTTTGGTAAAGAAGCAAAAGTTTTGCAAAACCAAGTCCACAATCATGATAGAAGGACAAAGAGACTCAGAAACAGGAGAGAGAGAGAGAGACTAAGGAGAAGGGACTCCATGACTAACTGAAGAAAGGAAATGAGGGGGATAAGAAAAGCTGAGAAAGGAGAGCAGGAGAGAGAAACTGATGCAACCTTAACCAAGTGGTAGAGGATGATAATGAATAAAAAATAAAATAATTTATGCTACCTGCATTTACTTCGCAATATATCAAGCGCCACTGTGTGGTGGGGTACTTGCTAGTATTGTTAATGTTGGACCAAATTTTCCCGTCAAAACCTGCCATTAATATTTGGTCACTTACACAGTATGAAATGGTATAACCATGATATAAAATAGTTAAACCATGACAATTCGGGATAAATGCCCTTTTCGGGATGGAGCGATAATTTTTCAAACAAATGGTTTAACTATTATTTACTTATTATGTAATAGTTTAACCATGTGTTTGAGGAATTATCACTGATAAATAACCCGATCCTGAGGAGGAACCCCTAGGGGGAGGGTGGTTATCTAGCAACTTGATCCTGAGGTTATCTAGCAATAATTCCGAAAGTTGCTATGGTTTAACTATTTTACACAACAGTTATTGCAAACAGGTTGAAAGAACCTTAGTTTGCATTATTAAATATCAATTCATCTAACCATCTGATTTTGCCTATTCCTGTTGAAAATTCTGCCAGGACGTCAAAGGTATCTTGAAAAGTCTTCACTGATTCAGTGTTTCTGGTATGCTTTATCTTCTACTATTTCTCCTTCACACAATTCTAAACCAAATAAATAAAATAGCCATTCTATACTAAGTCATATCTTCATAACTTACTACTACTTGTGGCACAGTTAAGCCAGTATCATCAGCAGCTTCTTCCAACACATGCTGACATGCCTATGCTTCACTGAAACACCAGTCACCCCAGCTCTGAATGGAGTATTGAAATGGGAAGTCTGAGCAACAATAAAAGCTTTCCCTAACCTGTCCAGCAATGTCGGAAGCTCGATCGCAGCTATAACAGCTCAAGACCCACGCTCTAAGGCTTGCTTCCCAGAGAAAGCAAAATGGAGCTCACTGCGTGGGTGGAAAGGTAGGTCGGATAGAGGTGTGGCTGGGGGTGACGACTCGTGTACGCGCATGGGCCAGGAAAGATTCCAGTTTCACCCGATACTTCCCATCCAAGGTTTCCTGGAATCTTCGATACTTTCAATCGCAAAATATTCCTGAACCGGGTGTATTGTATGTACTGAATGATGATTATAAAAGACTGATGTGAGTTTGACCATTGGCTTAGCTCCAGACTCACTAGAAACAATTTTTATAGAAACCAATAAGTATAATGCAAACATTTATTTGACTGCACATATTTTCCAGACACACTAAAGACAATTTTGTCTTTGAAACCACAAGTATGCTTATGTATATTATTTGACTGCATTATTTTGTCTAGCTTATCAAAAAAATATTTCTTTAATTTATTCCAAGCATTTTATTGGTGGTCAACAAAACATTTTCGGATTAAATTGTGTGTGTAGCTGCAACTGCTATATATAGAGAGAGAGTAGCAAACAATAAACATAGTGACATCTGAACATAGTGTTGTTTGTTTTATGTGTAAGCTCTGTTGCTAGGCACAGAGTGAAGACAATATTAAACTGTTATCACTGGGTTGTGGGCAGCATTCCCTGGAGTGTGGAAATACAAGGAGTAACCATCTCTCTAAGCCCCACCAGAGTCTCAGTGAGCAGTACCCATCAAACAAACTTAGAGAGTTAAAGCATAAACAGAGTTCCATGGATGGTATGATGGAACTACAAAGATTAACAACCAAATTAAGACCCAAATGAGACCTAAACAAAACAACAAAGAAATACACAATGTGTGGAAGTGTTTTTCTTCTATTCTACAAACAAGGTGTTTCACAAGTTTTGATTACTTTTATTACTTGTAAATGCTACCATTTCACAGACATGTACATAGATCATGAAATGGAGCACTGGAAATATTCTAAGGGATATATGATTATAAACATGTTCTAATCCATACTCCACAGTTATTGTTGTTGCTTTTGTTTTTTCATTTCTGTAAGTATACTGATTAATATTAGCAAGAAATGGTACCCCAAAGTATAAAGTATGATAAGAACTACTGGTAAGTCTAACAGCAAAGAAATACACAATGTGTGGCAGTTTTTTATAATGTTGTAATCAATACACCAAAGTTGTGTTTACCATTTCTGTAAGCATTCTGGTTAATTTGTAAGGTATAATACCCAAAAATAATAAAATAAACCAATCAAGTAGTGTTGTCCAGGACTCCTAGCCTGGCCATGCGAAATAGAGAGAACATTAAAATTTTCACTAACAACTCCTCACATGACAAGGAGCCACCCAAGTGTATTCAAAGTAACTCATTGTAAAAACTGCATGTGGTGAGGTGAATGAAGGTCACCTTGCAATGAATATTATACATGTATGTATGTGTGTGTTTGTGTATTGAGGATTCATTGGTATTAGCTTAATTCTCTGAGTTATCAGGGAATAATTTATCCTAATATAAACTACATTTAGAGGAGCAAAACGGGAATCAGGTGTCACTATTCAGGGTTTGATACAGAGGGGGGGGGGAACCCTGGGATTTCCCCCCCCTGAGCAGAGTTTCCCCCCCCTAGGATTTTCACCTATACTTATTAAAACATACAAAAAATACTTTTCCTCCCAACTTTTCTTGTAGGTAAGCCTAGATTTGTACAATTTCTTCAGGCTAGCCTTTGAATGCTTTAGGTTGGAGCTTAGTTTGGGATTGCCTCCGCCAATGTTCATCTTTATATTACGTCCCTCTGCTGCACTTCTTCCCTCTACTGCACTCCTTCCCTCTGCTGCACTTCTTCCCTCTGCTGCACTCCTTCCCTCTGCTGCACTCCTTCCCTCTGCTGCACTTCTTCCCTCTGCTGCACTTCTTCCCTCTGCTGCACTCCTTCCCTCTGCTGCACTCCTTCCATCTGCTGCACTCTTTCCCTTTGCTGCACTTCTTCCCTCTGCTGCACTTCTTCCCTCTGCTGTACTTCTTTCCTCTGCTGCACTTCTTCCCTCTGCTGCCCTTCTTCCCTCTGCTGCCCTTCTTCCCTCTGCTGCACTCCTTCCCTCTGCTGCCCTTCTTCCCTCTGCTGTACTTCTTCCCTCTGCTGCCCTTCTTCCCTCTGCTGCCCTTCTTCCCTCTGCTGCCCTTCTTCCCTCTGCTGCCCTTCTTCCCTCTGCTGCCCTTCTTCCCTCTGCTGCCCTTCTTCCCTCTGCTGCCCTTCTTCCCTCTGCGGCCCTTCTTCCCTCTGCTGCCCTTCTTCCCTCTGCGGCCCTTCTTCCCTCTGCTGCACTTCTTTCCTCACCTCTTCTCTCTTCCTCCCTCACCTCCTCACTCTCTCTCTGCTGCACTGCTCGAATCTGTTCCTTGTGTTCCACCGATTCATAGCTATCACATTTGCTTTTTTTTTGGTTCGGATTCACTTCCTTTGGAGCCACAAGGTCTCTTTTTCCTAAAATACTTTCTGATATCCATTAGCTACTACTCAGCAACTTCTACAGTCTGCCAAAGCAACAAATATACCCTTACCAACCAGGCAGCTGCTTCACAATGACCAGTGCTAAAAGCTACTTTCAAACTGGAACTGGTGATCCATAAAATGATACACCTACTCCATTCAAACTAGAAGGATAGCCTAATAGGAGTCTGGCTTAATTAATGTCAGAGCTATTCAGCTTTCAAAATGAACAAAGCTGTTTATTAGAGGTAATCAATTGATCAATGCATAAATATAATAAAATAAGTTTAATTTCCTTACCTTACTAGTATAGCAAGGACAAAAAAAAACAACAACTATAAGGTCGCTATTTGACTTTTCCCCCCCCTAGCAAAAAATCCTGTATCAAACCCTGCATACTGTAGTATCCCACGTTGTCATCTCTTTAGGGACATTGTGACAGTATCTCTAGACTTAGAGTGGTGACTTGCTACTTAGACTCTCCCACCTGGATAATTGATATTGTAGCAAATAGAGGCTCTCGCAATAAGTTTTGGTAGAAGGTAAAGGGTCGTCAATTCCACAAACCCTAACCTATGTGAATCTTTGCTTTGAAATTAATAATTACACAGAAAAAAAAATTTTTTTCCTACTAATGGCTGCTCAGAAGTGGGTGAGCAGAACATTTTCCTAGTAAGGGTGGCATGCAAGTGCCAGTGTGCATGCATGAAGTACATGTAGGAGCACCCCAGGAGGGGAGGGGGGGGCAAATGTCCCCTCCCCTAAACATTTATTAATATGTTTGTATGTATGAAATTGTCTATTATTTTATTGAACGTATAGAAATGTGGTATATGTGTTTTCATTAGTTAGTTCTTCACTATGAGTGTTTAGTACGTTTCATCATCTATCATATATACTTATGCATCTATGTGTGTTAGTATTCTATGTGGATAATGTGGTCCTCTGTTGTATGTATGTGTGTTTGTATGTAGTGCTAGCCAGTACGGATGACGTGGTCCATCCTCTGTTGTATGTATGTGTGTTTGTATGTAGTGCTAGCCAGTACGGATGACGTGGTCCATCCTCTGCTGTTTGCGTGTGACTCTAAGAATCCCGCCATTGTGAAGATAGCTCTGTCTGCCATTCAGAAACTCATCCAGTTCAAGGCCATACCTCAAGTGAGTGGGCGTGACCTTTAACATTAATTACTACCTCATGCCTAATATGCACACATACACATCTGCGTTATTATTACATGGTGTCTTGCCCCTCGGGACAGTCATCATTCTCGTCAATTGTCATTAATCGTTATTGTCATTGTCATTGTTTCATTCTTACTTACTCTCAGTTACTATCATTTTGTATTCTGGTTCATCATCAGTGACCTAGCTACAATAACTGCTCTATATGGATTGGACTCGATTTGTAGCCAGAGATGTTTGGGAGTGCTTGTTGCAGCTTTAGTTCAGACCACCATTCTTGAATGAGCGAGCGTTTGTGTTGCTGGTTAGGTCACGCCTTATGATCCTCACTGAGCGACCCGTCGACGTAAATTCAATTTCTTAATTGTAAATCAAAGTGAATTGGCTCTTATTTTTCAATTGTAGTTGTTTGAGAAAATATACAAAACAGTCATTATAGGAATTGAGTGTGATGTGGTGAGCTATTTCAAGAATAAGCTAACTTATTGTCATGAGCCAGATGTAGTAAGTGAAGATATAGAGTTCTGAGAGTGAAATATCTCACCATATCACTCTGACTAGTGTAGTGGTTTATTCTATGCTGGACTTCTTCACTGAAGTAGCTTGCACTAGGGTTAGTAACTCATGGTGTAAAATTGACTGTAAGACTTTGAGACACTAGGTCGTAGGGCTCCCCACACCCCCAGCTGATATTTTAGCGGCTGGTAGGTAAGCTAGGCTGGTTGCTATTAACTACTGGCATATTTGGGGGTAATGAGGCAGTTCAGGTTCTGCGTGAGATGACACCATGAGCTCACGGTCACCAAGCCTAAATTACTATTAAATAATTACATGTACCTAAGTAATGTACATAGTGAATATATATGAAGTAAGTACATGGTACATAGGTGGGTGGATGTGTTGGTACATACGTAGGTGAGGCTAAACTTAACTTCTTAGGCATATTGTAACATCATGACAACTATTCACAAGCCGGCATAACTCATGTGTCTACGTGTACATGTGTGTGTGTTATACAGGCGAGTGTGGAAGCCATTGTAAGCAGTGTGGGTGTGTTAATGGAGTCAGGTGTGGAGGAGTTGAAAGTGTTGCAGACTATCTTATTACTTGTCACCACCACTGATGTCGTGCAGGGGAAACCCCTAGCCAAGGTAATCAAAAATGTGTGTAAATTTTTTTTTTGTAGTTCTAAATAGTATCTCACGTGGTGCAGTGGAAATTTGTTGTCCGGGTACACCAAGTTGAGCTTACATGTGTTTGTGACATGAACAATAGCATCTTTGTTCCACTTTAGTATGTGTTTGTCACTTGAGTCAATACAGTTAATATACTTGAAAGACTCTACTAGGGTTAGTAACTCGTGGTGTAACGGTGGGTAATGATCATCAGACGCTTAATGGAGAAAATGGGTAAAGGGTCATCATCAGTAAGACAAGGGTACTAAATGGGACTAATATACATATATGTCATCATAACACTTGCAATTTTTTTGTTTCAAAACTAGCATCTGGACTGTAGTCGAATTAATCATTACCAACAGATGTACAGTTTTACAGTTTTGTGTGTTCTACAAGCAGCATTGTTTACTCCTTCGAATTCTCCTTGTGTTTGTGTGTGTGTGTGTCAGGTTCTTCATCTGTGCTTCAAGATGTACACTTCCAGAGACCTCAACATCCACAACACAGCGGGCGTGGTCATCCGACAGATAGTGTCCGCCATGTTTGAGAGACTCAACTCGTTCATCGGCAGCTCTGGATCGTTTGATTGGGGCGGCGGCCAGGACTCCGCCCACACACAACTACCTGTGCAGGCCAGTGATGCATATCTACTCTTTCAGGTAAGTACATACTATATATGAACAGGAGTTTTTAGAGTGTATACTTTGCCCCACTTAACAAAGGTTTACCTCCCTAAACTTTATTATGACTTTCATAAAGACCAATACCCCCAAATTTCATGCACTGTAATTGTGGGTGCACCGTGCATGCTGTTAGCCCAAGCATGGTTAGATTAATATTGGTTTGCGTATAGCCGTTTTCTATTTTTTCACACTATTATACATGTATACATATAATATAGTATACAAATAGCTTTATAAACAGAGAATACGATTACTACTTTTATTATTATTTCAGCTAAAGATGACTGAATCATTGAAAGTATTTTTATGTATATGCTATATACAGTATATAATAATACACTTGTGTGTCAGTAACGACGATCTGCTGTATTCATAAATAATTCATGAGCTCTGTGCAGTTTGGTAAACATCGCCATCTTAGCACATTCAGTAGAAAATGCTGGTTATTTCTAAAAGGCGGGTGTAATAGACGATGGAAGGCTGTGTAGATTTCAAAAAGGAAGGCAAAAGTACGAAAGAGAAGGTAAAAGGCAATTAATCGAAACTAAAAAGCGGGTGGAATCAGCGAGGTAAGGCAACGCAGGTTTAAAATGGAAGAGAAGGCAAAAAGGCGAGCTATTAATTATAACTAAAAAGTGGGTGGAATCGACGAGTAAAGGCGGGGGTTAGTTCTCAAAAGAAAGGCAAAAGAACGAAATAGAAGACAAAAGTTTTTCAAAGTAGGATAAATTCAGAAGCAGGAGAGATAGGCAAAGGAAAAGGGGCTCCATGACTCAAAATGAAGAGCTGAAGAAAGGAGGGGTGGGGTATAAGAAAAGCTCAGATAGTTCAGAAAAAAGAGAGCAGGAGAGTGAAACTTATGTAACCTTAACCAATGGTAGAGAACGATAACTGAACAAGATAATTTATGCTACTGCATTCTTACTTTGCAATACATCAAGCGCCACTATGTGGCGTGGTACTTGCTATATATATATATATAATATGTCACAGCAAAGACTTAGCAGAAGTTATTAATATAGAAGTACTCATGTGAAATGGTAGACATTCTATTTTTTACTAGGTTTCTACTACATTGCCTTTTAGTACCCTCTCTTTTGTACTTTCGCCTTCCTTTTTGAACATGCTAATAACTTATGGCATTATCCATTACTTTCACTTATACATGTACATGTGTAGGTTATTAACAGTATAGAGTTCCTTATGTTGAAATCTGTCTTCACTAAAATGTTGTTTGTATATTAAGTTACTACATATCTCTTTATCTCAATTGGCAAGTTTCCAGTGGTCTATTCCAACTTCTAATAGACAACAATTCTTACTATTTGGTGTGTCTGCCTGTAATCTGTATAGTCAGAAATTAGTCATTAGATGGACAGAAATAGTTTCATGCCATGTTTAAAAATGTTCACCTTATCTGGGGAATTTATGTATGTTATAAAAAAGTTTAATTACTGGCTGATTATGAGACTGTTATAATACAAACAATCTTTATTTGAGTTATATTTCTGTACTGAGTTTTGTATGACGTGATTGCCATGGTGCTGACTGAAGGCCAGTATTCTAGTTTTGATTTATCGCACTATTCAGTAATATTTATGAACAGCACACATCTACATACACATTCCATTGTACTATGAAAGTTATCAAGTTTGTTCCAGTTCTAGTATTCTTTTCTCCATTTTTCTGACTTGTGTGAAGTATTTGATTACATGCACAACTGCTGCAGCACCTCCAATGCCTAGTGCTCCAGATACTGTTCCTATTATTTCCCCGAGTAATTTTCCGAAACCTCTCCCTTGTCTAAACCCAACCTCCTTTTTCTTAGCGCCCACGATTCCTCCAATGATATCTCCCACAAGGGCTCCAATTTCTGACCCCATTCCAGCTCCTTGAGCTGCTCCATTCATTCCAGCTTCTATTATGCTTTTATAAGAGATGCCACCGTAGCGAAACTGAATTAGAGCTGTTCGTAGCTGACTAGCTTCTTGGCGTCTGTGTGACTCCTCCTGCTGCATTTTCCTGCTCAGCTTTGATATTTCAGCGAAGGCTATGTCTGTCCATGCGCTATCGTGAGTCCATGGCTGCAGTGGGAACAGCATTTGTGTAGAGACTGCTGGGTCTTTACCTACTGGTATAGCTACTATTCCATCCAGAGTTACGTTTTCAAATTGTCCACTGGTGTACTCAAAGAAAGGTTTCACTGCTTTGGACACGCCAATATTCGCTAGTGTTCGTTGAAGTGCCTGGCAGTGGCTCTTCAAATAGTCCTGGTAGCCTTGCTGCTGCTGGTCAGAATGGAAGTTACTTTCCCGAACGCTGTCGCTGAAAGTCAGCAACACAAGGCACCAGTTCCAGATCTCGGGTCCCATAATGGTATTGAGATTTCCAAGGATGTTGCGATAATCTTCAGTGATACTACTGCTAGATGACACTGGCAGGGTGAGTAGAAGAAGAACTTTATTTTCTCCAATTCTTTTCATCTCTTTGAGTGTAGTTTTGTCTTTGTTGGCATCTGCAGCTTTCAGTCCTGGAGTGTCAGTGACTGTTAGAGATATGTCATTTCTTTCCACTGGTACAGAAACAACCTTATCAGTAATAGGTGTAGCTGAGAGTCCAGCAGGTAAGTCCAAGTCAAAGATATTGTTGAGACCAGTAGACTTTCCTTTTCTTGGCAGTCCAGCTACCATCACATACAGTGCAGGCACTGGGTAAGGTTCAAGGACAGCCATTGTCAAAGAGACTACAACACAAATAGGCTGTACTGGCAGGCTTGAGAGTTATACTTGAATTAGCTTTATTAGGCGAGTGATTTTAGGGGATTCACCTGGGAAATCCCTTTTATGTAGAAACTAAGCAACTGTAGCCTGTAGCTATACATGTATGTATGTAGGCACACATATTATTAACTCAATGTTTCTTGACTGATGGTGATGCTGAGCTAATACAAAGTAAACATGAGCATACATGTACATGCATATACATAATGGCATTGGGTCGTGCATGTTGTGTTAACTTGTACATATCTGAATAGCCAGTGTCTGGCATTTTTTCACAGAGTTCCTGCTTATTGTTCCTTGTGTGTATATGTACAATAGTCCATTGTTCGGGATACAGTATCCTTTTCCTTGCATGGTGTTATTACTAGCAGTATTGGAAAAGTAAGGAGTAATTATGACATCAAGAAAATCATCAGGTGGCTCACGTTTAGTCTACTAATTTGAAACTAATGTATCTATTGTAATTAATAATAGTTACACGTAGGGCTAGGGAGGGCTCTTTTCATTTTTGGTTGTCTGGACACACATTACCATGAACCCATTGAGATGAAGTGTTTTTATGCAATATACAGTAGAATACAAATTACAGTTTCGAATTGTGTTCCATAGAACGGCCGGTGCACGATAAAAAACGGAGAAAACGGCATGCCGTTTGGTTTTAAAAAATGGCCGTTCCGTTCAACCGCATTACCATTTTAATCTTTCTCGTTCACCACATGCCTCGCTCAAAGAAATATAAAAAAATCATTTTTGTTTAAAGGCTCCTGAGGCGGAGCTTTTTGGGTTAAAAACAACTGAAGCCGTCTTATTCTAAGTTGTCTCGTGGAGAATTGTTAATTCAACCACCGCACAGTATTGACATTTTCGAAACTTTAATTTGTCTCTTACTGTATATGCTAATATATTCTGACACAGCAATACCTTGACACTTGGTAGCAAGTTTATAAATTCTAACTCTGAACTTGTTTTTTACTCCACCATGTACATGCTTGCAGACTATGTATTGTTTTTAAGAACATTGTTTAGACTGTAGGACTAGGGCTGTAGGAGATAATGATCTATTTTATCAGCTCATGAAATTCTGGTGGCAGCGTACCACATGTAAGGAGCAATCACCTCTCCAACTCTTCGGTAAAATAATATATTCTGTACAGTAGAGCTACTACTTAATGTCAATTATTTTATAGTGAGGCTTCTTAATTGCATATTTTTATAGGAGATATTCATAATGATGTAGTTGCAATATCTCTACTAAGAAGCTATTCCCACTGCAGCCATGGACTTATGAGTACGAATGGAATGACCTACATAGCCTACATGACTATATCGAGGCTGACCTACATAGCCTACATGACTATATCGAGGCTAACACAAGTCACAAGTCAATAATATTCCACAAGCCAATGTCTTAAGGTCAACGCTTACCCAATTCCAATATGGCTTTTTCACACTCAGAGACAAAGTTGGAGCCATAAGTATGGCAGCAGTGGGCAAAGCTTTTTGAGGAGTGGCAGTAGGCAGAGCTTCTGGCAGGAATTGGTAGTCAATCAAATTCTTTGATGGTATTATTAGGCATCACTGGCAGTATCAGTATAAGTAGAAAACTGTTTTTTATGGCCAACTCTTTCATTTCTCTCAGTTCACGTTGATCGTTAATGTCATTAGCTGCGGTCAGTCCAGGTATTTCAGTGATTGTCAGAAGAATTCCATTTCTTTCAGTTGCAAATGGCTGTGGATGAGATAGTTCTGTTTAGTTCTTTTAGGACACGCCTACCACACTTTAAACTACAAAGTCGACGTCAGACACTCATTCTGCCTGGCTGGAGTATCAATGCAGATATTGAGGTCTTCTGAATATTCAATCACAGGACAGGTACAAGAATGAACATTCAGTGATTATGATATAGAAACCAGGGTTTTATAGCAAGATGAGCACACACCGCCTCTGGCCGGCAGCACTTACAAAACAATGGAATGACAACAACATTAACGAGCATGAGAGGCCATTAAAATAGTTCAGACTTATGGCTCCCTGTAACCATGAGGTATGTCCCACCAGCTCTCTCCAAGGGACTGGGCTCCACAGTGACTCTACCCTTTGTGTGAGGGGAGTGGCACTAGATCCTGCAGGCAAGTTGAAGCCAAAGAGTGACTGTACCTGTAGACTTAGCTGTCCGGTTTTCATGTCTCAGAAGATGGAGACTGTCCAAGAGTTGCCATTGTTTTGTTTTTTTGTTTGTTTTTTTACTTGCTTGTAATTGCTTTACACTAGGCAGACATCACTTCATAATGTAAAGCAGCAATCAACAATGGAAGATTTACCAGGTGAAATATTTATACCCACACATATAAAATTTACTATTTTATAGTCAAATCACTCTAAAAAGAATTATGAAGTGACAACTCATTCTATTGGGCAGTTTGACACACTTTTAAGTAGTTTAATGTGGTTCAGTTAATTTTCTGTAAAGCTATGCCATTGATACTGGACTGTACAATTTTTTTTTGCTATGGTATATTTTCCTTTGTTAGGAATACCCTCCTTAGGTTCTAATATGAAGTCGAAACATAATATTAAATATAATTTTGTTGCCACATAATTTGACATAGATACACTATTAGCGATAATATGTCGTTTCATGAACAGAGAAATAAAGATAAGATAAGGTGCTTTGATCATGTGAATATTTACGTGCTCTGCAGAAATAACTGACGAAAATGTAAAAAAATTATTTATGTTCGAGTTCGCGTAGTTCTTTTTCCTTTAGTCTAATTTCTATCTGTTGTATAATGTACCGGACTAAGCATACACAAGCAGCAATACCTCCACCACACAATGCTCCGAGTAAACCTCCTATCAATGGTCCAAGCTTGTTTCCCAGTACTATGCCTTGATTTATTCCTACTTGCTTGTTTATAACACTCATAAGAGCGCCGATGATAGGCCCCAGGAGTTTTCCTGCCTCTTCTCCCATTTCTTTGCCATTCTTCATTCCTTCCATTACATCATCCAGGATATCTTTTAAATTAATACTACCACATTTGAGCTGGATTAGAGCTATTCGGAGCTGGGTGGCTTCCTCTGTTGTCTTTAACTTGATGTCTTCATTCAACTTGGTTATTTCTATGAAAGCAAGATCAGTCCATTTATTTTCATGAGTCCAGGGCTGCAATGGTAGTAAATTTTTAGTAGGAACCTCTGGGTCTTTCCCTACTGGTATGGCAACTATTCCATCTAGAGTATTGTTATCAAATTTTTCTCTGGTGTATTCAAAAAAGGGTTTTACTACTTTAAGCACACCAATTTTTGCTAGTGCATTCTGTAGCTCCCCACAGTGGCCTTTTAAATAATCCTGGTATCCTTGCTGCTGCTGGTCAGAATGGAAGTTACTTTCCCGAATGCTATCGCTGAAAGTCAGCAACACAAGGCACCAGTTCCAGATCTCGGGTCCCATAATGGTGTTTAGATGTCCAAGGATGTTGCAATAGTCTTCAGTGATACAACTGCTAGGTGACACTGACAGGGTGAGTAGAAGAAGAACTTTATTTTTTCCAATTCTTTTCATCTCTTTGAGTGTAGCTTTGTCTTTGTTGGCATGTGCAGCTTTCAGTCCTGGAGTGTCAGTGACTGTTAGAGATACACCATTTCTTTCCACTGGTACAGAAACAACCTTATCAGTAATAGGTGTAGCTGAGAGTCCAGCAGGCAAGTCCAAGTCAAAGATGTTTTTGAGACCAGTGGACTTTCCATTTCTTGGCAGTCCAGCTACCATCACATGCAGTGCAGGCACTGGAGCTGGTTCAAGGGCAGCCATTGTCAAAGAGTCTAACAGCACAAATAGGCTATACTGGCAGGCTTGAGAGTTATGCTGAAGTAGCTTTATTTGGCGAGTGAATTTTTGGGAATTCACCTGGGGAAATCCCTTTTATGATTCCAGTACCAGACAGGTCTGTATGACCTTTTGGTTATCACTGCACATTAAAAGGGACTGCCCCCTTAGTGCCCAGGGTGTTCCTCGTGTGGACTACAGGCCAGATCTTATCACTGTTTGTGGGAAACCTCTGTTTGTAAGCCAGCTGCGGAACCACAGTGAAACAGGGCACTTAGATGCCGGTTGTGGGTGAGCAAGAATGGAGTTTCATTTGCAACAGCTTCCCAAACACTGCAGAATATGTGGAAAGCTTCCAAAGCAAAAGGAAGAAGTTCTGTGTTTCAGTGTAAGACTTTAGGGATAGTCTGTTGACAACCTTTGGGATTGATGTGAGTTTGGATGATACCCATGTCTGTCCCTTAAAGTTCTGCATGCCTTGCTATGCTGTTATGAGCCGAGCAGTGAAGGCTGGAAAGGAGGGAGCACCTTACACTCACACTGTGACTCCAATGATCTGGACTACACATACAGATAATTGCGAAGTAAATAAAAAATAACAAATTAATAATAAATAATAATGATAATAATTTAATTTATAATTACATTTTTAGATTTGTGCACACTTTGAGGCTGTTTGTTTGGGGTGGAGGTCAGAATCGCAAAGAAACCAAAAACAGAGGTAGACCATCTGGAGAGACACCCAAGGCCTTGCTAGAGCAATAGCACCCCCATCACATCTTCCAGATGAAGACCCACCACAGTACCACATATCAAGTTCTGTTGTCATGGAACATTTTTGTTGCCCCATTTGCACTCGCATTCTAAACCAACCACTTCAAATTTCATGTGGAGCAGTCATCTGCCTAGACTGTTGTTGCAAATGGATTCAGCATTCTTCATCTCTTTCTTGCCCTTGTTGTTACAGCCACTCTCTTGGAAGATCAACACTCAACTCTCCGTCACCTTTAATAACCTCCCTGCTCAATGATCTTTTAATTAATTGCAAGAGAAACTGTATGAAAATTGTGCGTGCTTCCCAATATACGGCTCACCTATCTGCAAATTGTAAGGAGCATTTCCATCAAGTTATTGACTCGCCATCCAAAATCACTATCCAGGATGTGCTAACAAAGCCCATTACATCTCCGACTACACCAGCTGAAATTAAAGCTACAGGGCATCTAGTGCGTAGAATCATGCAGCAGAATTCTGGATGCAGTGGAAATCAGGCAGTAGTCAAAGTTCCTACTCGGGGTCAGGTAACTCTACATTCTTATACACATAAATTTTGCAACTTAGTGAGTCACTTGTTTAGCCCATCACCTTGGTACCACTCACTGGATGCCGTGTTTGAAGTGGTGAGGCTTGTCAGCGAACACGAAAGCGTCGCTGTAATGAGGTCAGCAGAATACGCTTTATAGCCAGTGGAGGAGACCCTTTAATTCAGTTGGAAGCTGAGGTCAAGTCACTCACAAAGGAGGAGAGGGATGAACTCCTTTGCCAAGCTCAGCTTCCAGTTGTTATCCCCACAAAACATGCTCTAGCAATGAAGGCTGACCTTGCGTTGCCATGGAATAGGCTGAGAATTCTGAGGAGGTATACATATTTATAAATAATCAAAATTAATGATAAAAAATATGTACCTAGATGGTTCAAATCCCTGAACATCCAGATATCTAGTGAGAAGCGGCAAAGGGTGATGGCCAATGACATAGTTGGGGAAAATCTGGTTGCAGAAGGGGCGCCTTCTCTTTTTCACAGGACATTGGAGGAGAAGTGATCAGAGCTGTTCCTTTTGTTTATGTCCCTAACCTGATCACTAAAGTTGCAGACATAATTCATCGGCATGAGCTGTAAGCTTTTAATAATCAATATAACTATGAAATAAAAAGAGAACACACCTTAGGTCTCCCAGTGGTCTTGTATATCACAATGGAGCTATCCCTAACGGTGAGCTGTGGATTAAATTTGGTGGTGATAAAGGGTGTGGTAATTTCAAGTTCAACTTGCAACTGATGAACACAGTGCATCCCAACTCCACAAAAAAACACAGCTCTGATTTCAGTGTTTAAAGCCGGTGATAGCGTTGCCAACCTCCATACAGCGTTGGACATGTATAAGGAACACCTCTCTGAAATAATGGGAATGCCAGTCAAGTAATTTAGCGTAATATTAAATTTTACATTTTTACATCATTCCATTACCTGTTTTGCAGTGGGCGTATCATTCGGGTGTTCATGGCAGGAGATTATGAATTTCTTTGTCGGCTTTATGGTCTTAGTGGAGCTAGCGATATGCATATGCAATACACTGAAGGTATCCACACATCTATCATTCCTTGACTTTAGGATGGCACAATTGCTTGTGGTGCCACATCACCAGCAGTAATTTGATCAAGCCTCTTGCTAAGAGAGGGAGGTGACATTTGCTAACCCTACAGAAAGACCACAGCGACTTCATGTCCAAAGCTTGTGGAAACCTTAAACAGGCCAAACATTTTAACAATGTAATTGGAGACTATTTTTTTGACATTCCACTGGAAAATGTAAGTATTTACTGAGCTTATAAAAAGCAATATTTATTGAAAAATTATGTAGGTATGCATACCTGGCTTACATATATCTCTGGGCATATTTGATCGGCTCTGGAAACTCCTAGAAAGTAGCTGTACAGACCTTGACATTAGCCTTGCTGAATGTAGTAGTAGTGATTTTGGTGGGATGGCATTCAGAGAACTTCTCAGGAGAAAGAAATTTGTGCTGTCAGAGATAGAGAGCCAGAAAAATTATGCAGTAGTGCTCGACCAAATGGCAACTTACAGTGTCTGACACTTTCCAACCCCCAAGCTAGCAGCTTCATACAGGAGTTGAAGAAAGAGGCATCAATTGCACTAAAGAAAATAGCTGAAATGGTGAATAATGAATTGTACATGTCACCTACTTAATGTTCACTACATTTTCACAGTCATCTGAATTGTCTAAGTTGCGTGCTGAAATGAAGAAGAAAGTTCAACGCAGTGATGGCCCTTTCTTTTCCACATTGGAAAAGCGCTTGAATGAGCTCAATGTTGAACGACAGGCATACCAAGGTGGGATTTTTGTAGGGAATCATGTGCACAAGCTACTCAAAGTAAGTTGCAATAGTTCCATCTACGCTTGTTCTTCTTTACTTTGCCTGTCTGACAGCCCCGTAGTATTGATGTTCTCACGGGGAACATTAGCAAAGTTGCACAGAAGCACCCTTGTCTTCAGAATCAGGCAAAGTTGATCCAGGAGAAATTTGCTCGCCTTCTACAACTGTTTTCTAAATGCCACAATGCCTACAACTCCGCTGTGTACATAGATGACAAACAAATAAAAGACATAGGTATGAACAATAATAGTTATAGATTAATAGTATGTAATGTCATAATAATGTAACTTACAGAAAAGGATATTGAGAATTTTATGGCCTTCTACCGAGCTGAATTTCCACATGCTACAGTGCTTCCAAAGATGCATGTATTGGAGGATCACACTGTTCCTTGGTTGAAGTGATGGCATCTGGGAGCTGGATTGATGGGGGAGCAGGGAGCTGAGTCAATACATGCTCATATGATGCGGCTAGAACGCACTTACCAGGGTGTGGCAAATGAAGTTGATAGACTCAAATATATTATTAAAGAGCACATGCTAGAATCAGCTCCTGTCTTTAACTTCCCTTCGACCTCCCATAAAAAGGAGAAAGCTAGAAGATGAAGAAGACAACACAGGCACCTTATCCCACAAAAAGAAGAGTGAAGATGAAGGCAACACAATCACCACTACATAACTATATGTTCTTGCTTTACCTTTTTAATTCTTGCACATTTCTTTTGGTCAACCAGTAATACGCTAAAAAAAATATACTGCCGTTATCTGGCCTTTTCTAAAAGCCTCTGTATAGATTAAACCATACCTTGAAACACTTTGCACAGTTTGAAGCACTTCAGGAGAGCTGCAGTAGGCTCTGTAACAGGCCGATTTTTGCGATCTTAACTTCCCCGCCAGAGCTAATTCAGCAAAAAAAATGTTTTATTTTTTTTGCTGCTGGTGTAATTTGACCCATTTACTTCAGTTCTGGACATCAATCATAGCCTTTGATTGAGTGAAACGTCACAAAAAGGTGCTTGCATTCCTCAGGAGTAATTGGTTGTCTAGCAGTTGCTAAGGATACTCTGAGTGAGGAAATAATTTTTGGGGTGTGTCTAAGTGTCCACACGGGGAATTGGATTGAAACATCCGTGATGTAGGTACATATATTGCTTATAGATTACTACTCAATGTCTCTGTTATGACTGATGGTGATGCTGAACTAATGCAAAGTCTTGAGCATACATGTACATACTTATATGGCATTGGGTGCGTGCAAGTTATGAGCTTAACCTTGAGATGAATAACAAAGTCCTGATTAGAATTTCTTTATAAGATAATCGAATTAAACCTATTTATTTGTATGGAAAAAGGTAAATTGTTGTAGCTTTTTGTAGTGTTTATTCTCTTGGTCCAGATACAACCCCACATCATTTATTCCCTTTTTTTTTCATTGGTTAATTTCAAGAGAGACCAATTTAATAAACATCGATTAATCTTACCGAGAAATTTTGAGAGGGCTTAGCTATGTTAGATATTTTTAGTGTGTTTTGTAGAACTGACAATTGTCCTTTAAATTGGATGTATGTACGTACATTGCTGAGCAGTAACATTTTATCTCCTTGTTGAACATACAACAAACAACAACAACAACAACAACAACAACAGAAGCTTCAGAACCAACTTGTAAACTTCCTTCAACTTGTGACACAAGTCCTGCTGAACCTAACAGCAGGAGTGGTCATGAATGGAGTGAGAGGAAGTTTTCTCTACTGACTATATGCTTACGATTTGTGTTATTCTGGGTCTAGTACGTAACTGAGAGAAGAAAATTCTCATTACTATGAATATCATTGAAGTTTAGGAAAGAGGAGGGGGTGTGGCACATTACCCTATTCATCCCTTGGGATGAGAGCCAGCTACTGGTCATTCTTGTACATTATGTATCTGAATAGCCAGCGTCCTTTCACAGAGTTTGTGTTTAATGTTCCTTGTGTGTATATGTACAATAGTCCATTGTTCGGGATACAGTATCCTTATCCTTGCATGGGGTGTCTATTACTCTAGTAGTAGTGTAGAAGTAAGAGTAAATTCTATGAAATCAAGAAAATCATCAGGTGGCACATGTAGTCTACTGAGACAGTAGGACTTCAGTATCTGAACACGTTGGAACCGAGAAGTGTTTGGATAACTGAACACCATAGAAAAAAGCACCAATATAGGGGTGTGGTTGAGCAATTATTTGTGTATGCACGTGCTACTATTAGATTTTGGGTGTTCGGATAACTGAAGTTCTACTGTACTCACATATAAAACTAATGCATCTATAATAGTGACTTATGTATTGGTTCTTGTTGTTGTTTTTTGTTGTTTTTTTTGTTTTTGTTTTTGGTTGTCTGCACATGTTACCATGAAGCAATTGAGATAAAGTGTCTTTATGCAATGTATACTATTATATATTCTGATACAGTGTATATGAGTCATATTATCACGTTTATAAATTCAGGTATCTCTCTTTTATTTTTTTATTTATTTTTTTTATTTATTATTATTATTATTTTTTTTTTTTTACTCCCCCATGCATTTGCCACAAGTAGTTTATTTACCAGCTTTGTTGAGTGTACTTATCAACTTAATGCAACTCTCATGGGATGTGATAATAATGTTCAATTTGCATTAATATTAGCTAGTGTATATCTTGAAAATCAGTTCTATTTGAGAGTATGGGTGTGTGCAATTAAAAATAATTATCATATATGTCCAATAAATTTATTACATGGAGTTATCTACTAATCTGAGTTTCAAGTAAAGATTTAAATAAGCAATTTCATGACATTACAATTGAAATGAAATGATTACAAGTGTGTATTTGTTGATGAATTGCACCATATAGTCTGTTCATATTAAAATGAGTAAATAAATGTTTGATCTACAATTATATATTGACTAGTTTATAATGTGTTCAGACTATTACAATAACTGCAATCTGTTAATTTCTTTCTCATTGTTGTCTTTTGAGTTTCAGTTTTTTAGCAATCATAATGACTGCAGTAGCTCCACTAGCTATGCCTATAGCTCCCACTAGTCCTCCTGCAGCAGCTCCAAATGCTCCACCCACTAGTGCTCCTATTCCTGCACCCACTCCGGGTATCACAAAGACTCCCACTCCACCTCCAATTCCTGCTCCAGCAACTCCGCCTACTGCCCCTCCTCCTACAGCTCCACCCACAACTGCCAATGCTATGGCCTTAAGCTTGTCTTTGACTGTGAAGAAGCCATACCTGAATTGAATTAGAGAAGATCTTAAGACATTTGCTTGCGGAATATTATTGTTGAGCTTTGAAATATACATGTAGGCTAGGTCATTCCATTCGTATTCATGAGTCCATGGCTGCAGTGGGAATAACATCTTAGTAGAGATATTTGGGTCTATCCCTACTGGTATTGCAACTATATCATTATGACTATCTCTTGTAAACTGCTGAAAGCTCACGTACTCTAAGAAAAGTTTGACAGACTTCTTTACTCCAATATTTGCCAATTCTTTCTGCAGTTCCATGCAATGGTCTTTCAGAAAGTCACAGTACTTCTGTTGATCACTCTCAGAGTTAGAAGGGAACTCATTTTTGCGGATGTGGTCACTGTAAGTGAGCAGGACAAGACACCAATCCCAGATGCTGGGTCCGAAAATGCTGTTCAAATGTTTCAGAGTTGTGCGGTAATCTTCATTGATGGTATTGTTAGGCATCACTGGCAGTGTCAGGATAAGTAGAAAACTGTTTTTTATGGCCAACTCTTTCATTTCTCTCAGTACACGTTGATCGTTAATGTCATTAGCTGCGGTCAGTCCGGGTATTTCAGCGACTGTCAGAAGAATTCCATTTCTTTCAGTTGTCACTGTCTCAACCCTTTGTGTGAGGGGTGTGGCACTAGGTCCTGCAGGTAAGTCCAAGCCAAAGATGTTGCTTATCCCTGTAGACTTACCAGACCCTGTCAGTCCAGCTACCATTGCATGGAGTTGTGGAAGTAGATTGTCTTTCTCTGCCATTATTCGATACTGGCTGAACTGGAACTAGAGACACTTTCTTGTCAGAACTAGTCAGCCTATTACTTTATAATGTACAGCTACAATCTAGGACACAGCAGGGTGTTTCCCAGGGGAAATACCTACTATACACACACACACATGTTTACCTACATGTATATGAGTTATAGTATAAGTAGCTACTGAGACTAGTGCACAGTTGCAGGGAGTAGTGAGCATGTCTGCCTTTAAGCTATAATAAGATGCTTCCTTTAATCTTCAGCTTCTGAAGCCTACAACTGAAAGATGGTGTTCGGTGTGAGAAACTTAGCAGTAGGTTCTGTAGGAGTAGCACGGTTGTGTGCAGTTACCTTTAATATTAAAGCATGCATATCTCACCACAATAAGATCTGTACTGGTTTTCTCAAAACACATTAAAAGCCAAGACATGCATGTACTATCACCACATAGTTGGCCAATTTTATATGAGTTTTGGAAGTCTATTGAATGGCAGATAAAAGCTCCAAATTTTGCTTCAACTCCAACTCTATTGGTGAGGGAGTGACAGTCTGAGATTGCATGTGGGTGGATCAAATTCCAGCTCGATAAAGTGCCTGTCTAAACAATCTCAACAACTCTTGCATAAAAGAAAGTCTTGTCTTTGTTCATTGACTGAGTTTAATTGCTGGTTTTTTCACACATTTATCACTTTATATTTTTTGCATGGCTCAGACAATTCTATAAGACATTTTGTATATTTCTTTGGTAGGCTGTTATGACACTGTCCTTATATATTGTGGATGCAATATAAAGATTGTAATAGGTCACTTTTAGGTATAAATATGGAGTCATGTGGCACAGCTATGTATGTATGCCTTAATATATTTATGCATTTGTTTACAAGTTTATAAATTCAGGTTTCTCTCTCTCTCTCTTTTTTTATTTTATTTTTATTTTTACTCCACGATATATTTGCTACGGATTGTTTAATTACCAGGTTTGTTGAGACTGTAGGGGATAATGGTCTTTATCAACTTAGTGTCACTCTCATGGGATGTGACCATAGTTGTCAATTAGCATTGGTACAAGCTGACAAGCTTCTTATTCGATTTGAAAGTATGTGTGTGTGCAAAGTAAATTGAATTACCAGATATATGAGTGCAAGAAATTGATTATGTGGACTTGTCTACTAATTTGAGTATCAATAAAAGTTTTATTTTATGTGAATGACCAATAAAATTCATTACATTACAATTGAAATTATAATGAATCGCACCATATAGTCTGTGTGCAAGTTAAAGTGAGTAAATAAATGTTTAATCTACAATTATATATTGACTAGTTTATAACGTGTTCAGACTATTACAGTAACTGCAATCTGTTAATTTCTTTCTCATTGCTGTCTTTTGAGTTTCAGTTTTTTAGCAATCATAATGACTGCAGTAGCTCCACTAGCTATGCCTATAGCTCCCACTAGTCCTCCTGCAACAGCTCCAAATGCTCCACCCACTAGTGCTCCTATTCCTGTACCCACTCCGGGCACCACAAAGGTTCCTGCTCCACCTCCAATTCCTGCTCCAGCAACTCCGCCTACTGCCCCTCCTCCCACAGCTCCACCCACAGCTGCCAATGCTATGGCCTTAAGCTTGTCTTTGACTGTGAAGAAGCCATACCTGAATTGAATTAGAGCAGATCTTAAGACGTTTGCTTGCGGAATGTTATTGTTGAGCTTTGAAATATACATGTAGGCTAGGTCATTCCATTTGTAATGTATTCATGAGTCCATGGCTGCAGTGGGAATAGCATCTTAGTAGAGATATTTGGGTCTATCCCTACTGGTATTGCAACTATATCATTATGACTATCTCTTGTAAACTGCTGAAAGCTCACGTACTCTAAGAAAAGTTTGACAGACTTCTTTACTCCAATATTTGCCAATTCTTTCTCCAGTTCCATGCAATGGTCTTTCAGAAAGTCACAGTACTTCTGTTGATCACTCTCAGAGTTAGAAGGGAACTAATTTTTACGGATGTGGTCACTGTAAGTGAGCAGGACAAGACACCAATCCCAGATGCTGGGTCCAAAAATGTTATTTAAATGTTTCAGAGTTGTGCGGTAATCTTCTTTGATGGTATTGTTAGGCATCACTGGCAGTGTCAGGATAAGTAGAAAACTGTTTTTTATGGCCAACTCTTTCATTTCTCTCAGTACACGTTGATCGTTAATGTCATTAGCTGCGGTCAGTCCGGGTATTTCAGTGACAGTCAGAAGAATTCCATTTCTTTCAGTTGTGACTGGCTCAACCCTTTGTGTGAGGGGTGTGGCACTAGGTCCTGCAGGTAAGTCCAAGCCAAAGATATTGCTTATCCCTGTAGACTTACCAGACCCTGTCAGTCCAGCTACCATTGCATGGAGTTGTGGAGGTAGATTGTCTTCCTCTGTATGAGATGCCATTATTCGATACTGGCTGAACTGGAACTAGAGACATTTTCTTGTCAGAACTAGTCAGCCTGTACTTTATAATGTACAGCTACAATCTAGGACACAGCAGGGTGTTTCCCAGGGGAAATACCTACTATATACACACCCACACATGTTTACCTACATGTATATGAGTTATAGTATAAGTAGCTACTGAGACTAGTGCACAGTTGCAGGGAGTAGTGAGCATGTCTGCCTTTAAGCTATAATAAGATGCTTCCTTTAATCTTCAGCTTCTGAAGCCTACAACTGAAAGATGGTGTTCGGTGTGAGAAACTTTGCAGTAGGTTCTGTAGGAGTAGCACGGTTGTGTGCAGTTACCTTTAATATTAAAGCATGCATATCTCACCACAATAAGATCTGTACTGGTTTTCTCAAAACACATTAAAAACCAAGACATGCATGTATACTATCACCACATAGTTGGCCAATTTTATATGAATTGTGAAGTCTATTGAATGGCAGATAAAAGCTCTAAATTTTGCTTCAACTCCAACTCTATTGGTGAGGGAGTGACAGGCTGAGATTGCATGTGGGTGGATCAAATTCCAGCTTGATAAAGTGCCCGTCGAAACAACCTCGACAACTCTTACATAAAAGAAAGTCTTGTCTTTGTGAGTTAAATTGCTGGGGTTTTTTTTCACACATTTTTTATCACTTTATATTTTTTGCATGCCTCAGACACAATTCTATAAGACATTTTGTATATTTCTTTGGTAGACACTGTCCTTATATATTGTGGATGCAATTATAAAGGTTGTAATAGGTCACTTTTAGGTATAAATATGGAGTCATGTGGCACAGCTATGTATGCCTTAGAATATTTTATAAATTCAGGTTTCTCTCTCTCTTTTTTTTTTTTTTTTTTTTAATTTATTTATTTATTTTTTTTACTCCACGATATATTTGCTACAGATGTTTAATTACCAGCTTTGTTGAGGCTGTAGAGGATAATGATTTTTATCAACTTAGTGTCACTCTGGATGTGACCATAGTTTTCAATTAGCATTGGTACAAGCTGACAAGCTTCTTATTCGATTTGAAAGTATGTGTGTGTGCAAGTAAATTGAATTACCAGATATGAGTGCAAGAAATTGATTATGTGGACTTATCTACTAATTTGAGTATCAATTAAAGTTTTATTTTATTTGAATGACCAATAAAATTCATTACATTACAATTGAAATTATAATGAATTGCACCATATAGTCTGTGTGCAAGTTAAAGTGAGTAAATAAATGTTTGATCTACAATTATATATTGACTAGTTTATAACGTGTTCAGACTATTACATAACTGCAATCTGTTATTTTACTTCTCGTTGTTGTCTTTTGAGTTTCAGTTTTTTAGCAATCATAATGACTGCAGTAGCTCCACTAGCTATGCCTATAGCTCCCACTATTCCTCCTGCAACAGCTCCAAATGCTCCACCCACTAGTGCTCCTATTCCTGTACCCACTCCGGGTATCACAAAGGTTCCCGCTCCACCTCCAATTCCTGCTCCAGCAACTCCGCCTACTGCCCCTCCTCCCACAGCTCCGCCCACAGCGGCCAATGCTATAGCCTTAAGCTTGTCTTTGACTGTGAAGAAGCCATACCTAAATTGAATTAGAGCAGATCTTAAGACGTTTGCTTGCGGAATATTATTGTTGAGCTTTGAAATATACATGTAGGCTAGGTCATTCCATTCGTATTCATGAGTCCATGGTTGCAGTGGGAATAGCATCTTAGTAGAGATATTTGGGTCTATCCCTACTGGTATTGCAACTATATCATTATGACTATCTCCTGTTAACTGCTGAAAGTTCTCATACTCAAAGAAAAGTTTGACAGACTTCTTTACGTCAATATTAGCCAATTCTTTCTGCAGTTCCTTGCAATGGTCTTTCAGAAAGTCACAGTATTTCTGCTGCTCTTTCTCAGAAGGGAACTCGTTTTTACGGATGTGGTCGCTGTAAGTGAGCAGGACAAGACACCAATCCCAGATGCTGGGTCCAAAAATGCTATTTAAATGTTTCAGAGTTGTGCGGTAATCTTCATTGATGGTATTGTTAGGCATCACTGGCAGTGTCAGGATAAGTAGAAAACTGTTTTTTATGGCCAACTCCTTCATTTCTCTCAGTACACGTTGATCGTTAATGTCATTAGCTGCGGTCAGTCCGGGTATTTCAGTGACTGTCAGAAGAATTCCATTTCTTTCAGTTGTGACTGGCTCAACCCTTTGTGTGAGGGGTGTGGCACTAGGTCCTGCAGGTAAGTCCAAGTCAAAGATGTTGTTTATCCCTGTAGACTTACCCGACTTTGACAGTCCAGCTACCATAGTGTGGAGTTCAGGAGGTTGATTGTCTGTCTCTTTATTGCCCACTTCTTTTGGTATTGGTTCAACAAGCTCAGAAGAACGACACTTTTGAGAAGATGCCTGATACTTACCTGAGGGAAACTTTAAGTCGACTTCCTTAGTTCTCCTCACTGTTCCTGACTGAATTTCGGTGTTCAGTTTTGTTATTTCCATGAATACAAGATCAGTCCATTTATATCCATGAATCCACGGCTGCGATGGTAGTAATCTCTGCATAGAGACATGTGAGTCTTTCCCTACAGGTATGGCAACTATTCCATCTGGAGTATCATTGTTGAATTGTTCACAGGTATACTCAAAGAAAGGCCTCACCATTTTGTGCACACTTATTTTTGCTAGTGCATTCTGTAACTCCATGCAGTGGCCTTTCAAATAGTCCTGGTATCCTTGCTGCTGCTGGTCAGATTGGAAATTGTTTTCCCGAATGCTGTCGCTGAAAGTCAGCAACACAAGGCACCAGTTCCAGATCTCGGGTCCCATAATGGTATTGAGATTTCCAAGGATGTTGCGATAGTCTTCAGTGATACAACTGCTAGGTGACACTGGCAGGGTAAGTAGAAGAAGAACTTTATTTTCTCCAATTCTTTTCATCTCTTTGAGTGTAGTATTGTCTTTGTTGGCATGTGCAGCTTTCAGTCCTGGAGTGTCAGTGACTGTTAGAGATATGTCATTTCTTTCCACTGGTACAGAAACAACCTTATCAGTAATAGGTGTAGCTGAGAGTCCAGCAGGTAAGTCCAAGTCAAAGATGTTGTTGAGGCCAGTAGACTTTCCACTTCTTGGCAGTCCAGCTACCATCACATGCACTGCAGGCTCTGGAGCAGATTTAGTAGCAGCCATTCCTGAAGCAGACAATATACTAAGCTCTATGACTTCAAACTGAACTCAAAAGTCTAGTATGGCAGATTGGAATGGCTCTATTTAGAGCTTAATCTCATGGGATTCACAAGGCAATACCACTAATCCACTAAATAAACACTATCTTAACCCGTTGACCACAAGCTTTATTCATGATGGGTTTAGCCAGATAAAGGAGTAGTAAATTCTAGTCTTTGTTGCCATACAGTATGGGTAAACTATGACTTTTAAGGGTGCTGGCACATAGCAACACTCTCACGCCGAGGCTTAATTGAGCAATAAACCACGAAACCACCCGAGTTGTAGAGGTAGAGGGGGACCTTAAATACCCGCGCATACAGTAGAGGTAAAAAAAAAGTTCCCATAGCGACCAGACTTTTTTGACTAACGGAAAAATAGTCTCTAGCTAGGGTAACCATGCCGACTACACAAGTCACCAGCTGCTGAACCAACTTTAAACCCTGTTTATTGTTTTAAAAAATGGTTTGCAGCCTAGTTTTAATCTGATTTTGCAGCTGCTACACATCAAGCAGGTGCTGCCCTGTACTTGTTTAACCACAATAACTGAAGTGCTCTAGAAGGGTTTTGCCCCTAACCTTAAAAAAGTCAGACTCTGGAAGGCCGCTAGAGAAAAAAGGTACAAAAAAAAAATTGCCAAAAAAGTCGGCTAAAAGTTGCTAAAAAAAAATCTGTGTTAAAAGTCTTCCGTACAGACTTTAGAAAGTCCTTAAACTGACTCAATGAACTTTTTTTTGGCCCCTACTGTAGATAAGAGCTTCCTGGCAGACTGTGGTAAGTATAGTTAACTCGGCTTACGGAGGGCGGGGCTAGAAAATTGCACAGTAGCAAAAAAGTGCGAGACAATTGGAATCTATTTTGCAGTCCAAGTCCAGAAGGGCGAAGAGTTAGTCTTTCATTTTTAGTACTGCGGCATAACTTAACAAGGTAATTTAAGTTGTCCGATTTAGTTTTTTAATATAGTGTACAGTTGTGACCAGACTGGAAGAAAATCACGTGAAAATGTGAATAAATATAAAACAAAATAGAAATGAGAAAAACAAAATCGACAACTTTGTAACAATTAGCTATAGCAAGCGGTGGACGAAATTCCAGCTTCCGTAGTCTTCCTCTGTTTCCAAATAGTGGCGTTTACTTATTGAGACTTTGAGGCTTCATAACTCTTGCGGTTTCGTTTGTGTGTTAGTCATTCTTGATCAGTTGGCTGTCAGTTGACTGGTCTCAGAGATCCCCCGGGCAGCGTGGACCTGCAAGGTATAGAATCGGAGTTACCTTCCATAGCAACAGTTAATTGATTTGTGTGGGAGTACCGCGTAACCAGATGTGTGAGCACCCTTAATAATTCTTTCTTTTTTTTCATTTCCCCTTCAAGGAGATATATACTCTCACATACAACTGTAACTTTACAAACATATGGAAGGAATGGTTGCTGAGCTGGCTATATTTTTTGAGCTTGTGATTTTTTTTATGCATGCCATCCTCCTGCCTGATGTTTTGTTGCCTTTTTTCCCCTTTGTTTTGTTTTGTATGCATTAATGCTAACCGTAGAAATGGGAAATTTGAATTTGGAGTCATAACAAGGAATACAATCTTAAAAGTTCAAACCTATATATTTTCATCAATGGAACTCGTGATTATCAGTGGGTTTATTAGTCATTCTTATCAATTAATAAACGTCTCGTGAGGCACAGACAACCTATTGTACTGATTGTAGAGCTGGGCGATATTGGATAATCACAGGCGATACGATACTTACCTGCATTATCGTGATAAAGCAATATATCACAATATTTCATAAATAATATTTAACAAAGTAAATTTTATCCAAACTGAGCTTGCTGTGTTCATCAGCTTCCAGTCCAAAGTTAGTCCTCCGGGGTAAGACTGTGTTGCTTCCTTAAGCCAGAATTTGAACTCGCAGCCACTGCTAGCTACTTAAAAAACTTTGCTAGTACCGCATTACGGCCATGTTTACAAATGGCTGTTCCTTTAATCTGTCATGCGCGTGAAGTTCCCACATTAATTTAACGATCCGTAGCAACGGTTTTCTGAGAAAACGATAATACCGTGCAAATGCAATTGAAATATCGCTTCGCGATGTCGGGTTTTTATCACGTTGCAACGATAATACCGGTATATAACCCAGCTCTAACTGATTGTAAGATTGGTAAGCCTGCAACAACACTTTATTTGCTGTGTAGTGCCTTATACTTTATTTCCTGTTTAGTTACATGTATGTATATACATCTGTATAATCTTACCCAATGTTGTGATCTAGTGCTATGGTATCCCTTACCCAAGGTTGGTGATCTATTAGTTTGATATCCCTTACCCAATGTGTATGTTTGTGTCTTCAGGCCAGCCTGGGAGTAGCTACCCTACTGTGTCCCCTCCCCCCTATAGCTGAAGCCTACAACTGAAAGAATAGGTTCTATATAAGGACCTTCAGTGCAGTATGTTCTGCAACTATAGGCCTACATGCTTTAAATGCTCTTCCTAGAATACTTGAAATATCTAGACAAACTGACTTCGTTTTTGTGTATTATACTACGAAGTTATGTAGGCCAATTTTACATGAATTATAGGGATTTATAGGAAGCAGAAAGTAGCTCCAATTATGGTACAAAATGAATATCAACGTAGAACACACCTTGACTCAAAACAATGCACTTTGTGTATATATATATGGAGGTGATACCTTGTCAATTGAACGACTCTTTTGGAAAAATTGTCTTCTCTAGACAAAAGTTGGGATGGTGGTTTTGTTGTAAATATAGTAAAGGGCAGGAGGGGCTATGTTTGTACACCTTCCAGATGCTGTGAAAACGTGTATAGCTACATGTATGTTGGGTTAATTTGGCAATATTATATATAGGACACATCCATAGGGGGTGTGACCTGTTAGGAATACCCATGGACAATTGACTGTGAAGCTAGTAACTATTATATATTATAGTAGAAAAGATTTCTCATATAAACAGAGTCAATATTGCACAAAGTGCCGGAGGATCTATCAAAAGAAGCTCGAGTGAAATTATTGATTTGCTGGAAGTTTCTAGGAGTCTTAAGAGATGGAGATACGTTAAGTAGCTCTCTAGACATTTTGGGAGGAAAGCTACCACTACATGTGAAATTTCTACGATTAAAAAATATTTCAAATTATGGTAGCTATCTAGCAAGAACTGCAATTTTTTTCCAGTAAAATTCTGCTTTTAGTCTAGTTTTTATTTTAACTTTTAGTGAGGCCAACTTTTATTACTTGGCAATTTATATTATTAGAATGTTGTTCAGAAGCTACAGTAAGAGGGTTCCACACCATGAGCTCTCTCTGTATGAGTAATAAACTTCATAAATGTCCTTGATTCGTTAATATTTCATCACTCTCTATCAGATGGCAATTTTTTTATTTAACATAACCCTATTCCTAATTTTTCAGTTTTTTTAAAAACACTTTAAATGATATTTTACTTTCATCAAGATCCATTTTTCCTATGCAGTATATATAATAATAATAGCAAGTACCCACCACACAGTGGCACTTGATGTACAAAATTTCGCAAATTAGGATGGGAGTAACATAATTATCTTCTACCACTTGGTTTAGTTACATCAATCTGCTTATTTTCTCCCTAACTTTTCTTGACCCAGTACACACACACCACCGCTGTTGTTGTTCCTGACGACTTTTTACCCAACCCGGTGGTGACCCTTTACCGACCAGTTTGCCAACACTGCCAAACTGGCTCAGCTCATGAATTATTCATGAACACATGATCGTCATCGTTACTGGCATACAAGCATATTAGTATATAGATTGGTATCTATTGTAATGCTTATTTTAACCTTTGTAGTAATAATAATAATATAAATGTTTCGGATCCATGGAGCCTTCATCAGCAGTGACTTTTATACCATAAAAACATGCAAAAGTACGTTATAAAGATTAGCTTGGCACTTTTCACATTTCTTTTTTTATTAATTTTTTTTTCACTTTGAAACGTCACTGATAAAGGCTCCAAGGAGCCGAAACGTTTGAATTATTATTGTTAGTACAAAAGTTAAAATATTACAATATATATCAATTACATGCACTTCCTAAGCTGTGATTACTAACACCACTGGTTTAGTAAGAAGTCGAGTATCATGTATCTCGGTCACCATGGAGCATATGTTATTGTCTGCATCAACAGTCCTAACTTGATGTATAGGCTATCTTCCTCTCATCTTTTATCACAACAAATATTTTAATTGATAGCCATTGCTTGATGCTACAGTATCTCTCCCACCCCCAGCAAAAAATCCTGTATGAAACCCTGCACTATTTCACACCTCGGCCAAAATTGCAAAATAAATAAACATTTGGTGTTTTTATCCACCTTGTGACAATAACGCTGAAATTAATATGCAATTAAGCTGCCTCCATACTGGCAAGTAAAAGAATAAACAAGCATTTACTGGCATGCGGTGTTAATAGTCTTGTTAGCCAGCCGTTTCTCTGCATGTAGGGGCGTGGCACAGGGGAAAGAGAGCATCCGGTGACTTTCGCCAGGTTTTCATGGAATTGTCCCAAAATGTTGGGACAACCAATTAAGCGACCTCAGTTACGTAAAGGTCACTCTTACGCACGGACCGCATTTGCTCAACACTTGCTGGGCTTTTTTATCGCGACGATATGCTTAGTAGATGTCACACAGGTCTATGGTGTCACAAAAAAGAAATTAATTGCATTTCGGCTTTTTGCAGAACTTTGACAAAAGTTACCAGACGTCCAAGAACGGCTGATACGAGGCTACGGTGTTAAGTAATAGTTCTAGGATACAGAGAATTTACTTCTTGTACTGTAGAGTTGGAGACATGATAGTTCCTTAAAGTTTTCCACACTTCCAGGGTATCTACATGCATGCTGGCACCAGAGTCTCTGTGAGCTGCACTTTTTTTTAAGTGAGACACAAACAACACAAATGAAAGAATGAATTACGACAGTTCCACTCTGTGTTCAGACAAGTGTGTCCACAGAAATATAATGCTACTTGTGCATACATTTACCATGTCAGTACACTGGTTGGCTGTACACTTACATTGTTCACTAAATTCTTGCTGTAACCTAATGTTTTTCTGTTTCTCCCTGTAACACTCGTAGCCCCACACCACTGTGGAGTATTAGTGTTGTTGTTTTTTATCCAAGTTGCCCAGCTAAGAGGCAATATACAATTACCAAAAGCTATGATAAGTGTACAAATACTAGTGATGCGCTCTAATAGCACAAGCGAAGCGAGCGATGCATGTTCCCTGTAATTGCAGCTATTCCATGCATGCTTGGTGTGGCTACAAAATACTGTCAGATTCTTTACTTTGCTACCTGTTTCTGTTTCGTTTTAGCTCTCCTCCTCCTTGCCCTGTCTTTTTCATTTCTTATCTTTCTCCTTACTAATTTTTCTTCTGGAGTTTCTAACGCCCTCAAAGCTCTTGACCGAGCATTTCTAACGTTTTGTCTCTCTTTCGCAGAATTTGTTTCACTGGGCATCGCTACTTCGTACGGCGGGTAAACAAAACAAAATGTTGCTAAGAAGGTTACCCGGCCCGCGCGAGCGTGTAGGAGAAAATGTGCACACGTACGCCCACGCAAGAACAAAAACAATTCCTAGACCTAACCAAAAACAAAAACAAAAAAATATATACATGTGGAAGGACTCATTGGAGAGTCAGCTCCACTCCACTGAATAATCATTTCTCATATACAATCAATGAATTATAATTGTACATATGAATTGCACTGTGTACAGTTACATTAGATTGCACCAACTCATGACTTGAGCTGTATTGTTAGTAGCTGGACTCTCTTGCTGTTGTTTGGCTTTGTCACTTTCCTCCAGCTCAATCAATACATCTATGTATACTATAGCAGCAGCAGCAGCACCTCCTACTCCACCTGCTATTGCTCCAGCTAGTGCCCCAGCTGCTCCTCCAGCTAGCATTCCTGCTCCTGCACTTAAGGGGCCTGAATGGGCCCCCCTTTTAGCACCAATTTTAGCACCTTTAGCTGCACCTCCAGCTGCTCCTCCCACTGCCCCTGTTAATCCTGCCTTGAGAATCTTGTCCACGGTCTCTTCTACCAGGTACATGTACTTGCCATATCTCAGTTGAATGAGAGCTGCTTGAAGTAGAGTTGCTTTAGGAATGTCTTGGCTAATCTTACTGATTTCCTTGAAGGCAAGTTCAGTCCATTTGCATCTGTGACTCCATGGCTGCAGTGGGAGGAGTTTCTCTGTTGAGACGTCTGGGACCTTTCCTACTGGTATTGCAACTATTCCGTCAAGCTTTTCAGCTTTGAATTGATCTGAGCTTGAGTACTCAAAGAAAGGTCTCACTGTCTTCTTCACTTTAATTTCTTTTAGTACCTTTTCCAGCTCTGAACAGTGGTCTTTCAAATGGTTTAGGTAGTCTTGGTTCTCGTTGTTACTACCAGAGAATCTTGTTTGAATATCATCACTGAAAGTGAGAAGGACTAAACTCCAATTCCAAATGCCTACTCCAAATATGGTCGTTAGATTTTTGAGAATATTGCAGTAATCTTGAGTAATTGAGCTGCTCTCGGACACTGGTAAAGTCAGCAAAAGAAGAAAGTTACTTTTGATGCCTTCATTTTTTATATCCCGCATTACAATATTGTTTCTATGGGCATCAGCTGCTTTCAGTCCTGGAGTGTCAGTGACTCTGATACTAATGCCATATTTAGTGAGGGTTTCTGACACTACACTTTGAGTGACTGGCTTGGCAGATATTTTTGCAGGGAATTCCAAGTCAAAGATGTTGTTGAGGCTAGTAGACTTTCCATTTCTTGGCAGTCCAGCTACCATCACATGCACTGCAGGCTCTTCTCCTGCTCCAGAACTTGCCATAGTCTTAGAGAAGATAGAAAATGACAATTGGTGTTACTGTTCAAACAGAGTAGCAACCTATTCAATACACAATATAGTTGTCAGGCCAACAGGGTTCACCTGGGGAATAGCCACAATTGGTGTACCAGGTGACATTTTGAATAACGGGTCAGCCTTTTGTAGTTAAGGCTTCAGGCGCCTATAGGCCTACTGGACAATATCAGGCCAGCTGGAAACTGGCATCTAATAGTATAGCTGCCTTTTTCAGTGGTGTAGGGAGTTATTGTGGTACATATTGGTATTGGGGAGCTCCTCTAGCTCATGTTGTGTTTTTATGGTGTAAAAGTGCTCATATGTGGTAAATCATCTTGTTAGATTACCTTTTACCACCAATGGGGCGGGAGACCTACCATCTCTGTTTTTTTTTTGTTTTTTTTTCCCTTCTAAACTATGTAGATGTAGGGGCCACCTGTACCATTTAGCCCTTTGGGGTAACCCCTAGTTAACAATAGCCTTCCCATTGAACTACTTGTGAGAGCTCTCATTCTAAAGAGCACATATGCAATGAGTGAAACACACTCTATTAGAAGGTATAATGTAGTACGTAGATCAGCAGCAGAGAGCACAATTATTCCCTTGGTGCTGTCACTTGTTCAGGCTGATGCAATGAACCCTCTGCCTCTGCAAGCACACACAAGAGAGTTGTAGTAGTCCTGTTTGTCATGCTCTGATTTTGGAGATTACTGACAATTAATTGATTTACATATGAACTTAACTCAGAACGACGATTTCTAGACTTTTTATCTTTTATTTAATTTCAGGCTAATTTTTAAGGAAACACGAAGCTGTTAGCTCCGTGTAGGTACTAACTGTTTTGGGTCACCCCCTATCATCAAGTCGTAATCACGTGAGCAAATAATTTCTTGTTGCCCCCGTGGTATTTTGTTTATGCTGAGAAGTTAACAGAATGCTGGAAATGGAGTATCGTGTTGATCATATATACTAGTGAGTGTCTCTGGCCAGTTTTTTCGTCTTCTCTTTTCACATTTACCATTTCATTGCTCGAGCTATAATTGGAATAGCCAAAAAAAGTATTTTTTTGGTCTTAGAAATGATCTGTAATAGCTACATACATAGATAGTGTAAGTAGTGCTGAGGGTTCACACCTTGTGTTCAGTATATTGGCTCTAGTCAGAATATACCACAGATTATAGAAATGACGCACGTTTTCAACTCCAAAGAACAACTCTATTCCAACCTAGTGTCTAATCATAACATTTCTTCTAGTCTGCATTCACTCTCTTTCTCTCTTTTTCCCTTTTCTATGTTCCACCTTGCTTACTGGCTTCACATGAACAGCTGACAGGTTTCATTATGAATGAGGGAAGATAATGAATAATTGAATGTTTTGTTTTAATATCATGTGTGTGTGTGTGTGTGTGTGTGTGTGTGTGTGTGTGTGTGTGTATGCACAAGGATATCTCTCATTCTCAGTTTAGGTACTTTTTTTGTTGTTGCTGTTGTAATTATTTTGCACTGTTGTTTTTTTTTTTTGGTAACTATTTGCAATTTACCAATCATAGTAATTTTTTTTTATTTTTGATCTACATCAATTATTCAGGAGGTAGGAGGGGGTTGGGCATGGTGGGAGGGGTGAGGCATGGTTTTGATCAGTTGTGTCAAGTGTGCAAATTGACATTATGGTCTGGTATGATTGATTTAATTGAAAAGATTGGTGGATGTTTCTCTTTTCTTTTTTTCTTATTTTTATCCTCTTCACCCTTCTTCTGTCTTTCCATTCTCCTCCATTCTTATTGCCTCTTTTTCTACTACCCCTCATCCTTTCCTCTCGATAGGACATTTGTTTCCTGACTAATGGTGACCCACCAGCCTGGCTGCCTCCTACACTGGAGCTGGAGCTGACCCTGGGCCTAGAACTACTGGAGAGCGTGCTCAGAAATCATCCCAGAGTGTTCACCAAGGTAAAATATGGTAAAGGGAGTGCAGCTACCTAAATGATGGTTTTCTTGTCAGTTTCACCAGCGGTTCTAACATACAGTCAGTGTAATACTTAGGCTGTGGCATTATCAGCACAGTCTATAAGAATATGGTTTGGACAGGTTGGATATGAAATGTATTGTGAGCAATGTTCTCTCTAGGGATATTTTGAGTGGTGCCACACCACTTGGTTTGTGTGATGCACTACTTGGATACTGGTTGGACGAGCGAAGCGAGACTCTCACTAACGAGTCTTAATTGAGATTTTGGTATATATATGGCAAAGTTCAAAGAGGTCAATGCGTGTCCACCCCCGGAGGCTACTTAAAACGTAAACATTAGCGCGGGCACAAGAAATTCGGGAGAAAAGACTTCGAAATAATGCCAGAAAAATAAAGACAAAGCGCTACGGAGATGAGGACAGATGTTCACAGTTAGATCTTACAAACTTGGAGGAGCTTATTCTTTATTCTGTTAGTGGTGGTGGTAAGTTACCTTGGTTAATACGCCTGTTTATTCTATGCCTTCGGTAACAGGTTTGTTCTTACTTGAAAATCCGTTTTCCAATAGTCAAGTCACTAAGAGAATACAATATGATGCTATGCTTTATCTACCAAGCTCTGGTACAACAGAGCATTTTCAACGGAGCGTACTTTGGGAAGGCGGCTTGATAAGCAGAATCCTTTGGTTTAGCGATCCTTACCCGTCTCAGAAAAATTGATTGCTTACTCCTAGAAAAGCAATTGCCCAATAGTGAAGTCGCAGAGAGAATACGATGTAAGTTTTGTGCTGGTATATCCAGTGATCAAGTGTATATATGTGTGTACAAGTGTCGTGTGTTGCTAAAAAATAGCGCAATAAATTAAACAAGAACATTCAACTAACAAAGAAGTATTGTAACCACTAGCATTCAAATTTAAATTTCAGTCAGACCAGCTTACTCACTATTTGTGCTGTAGCACATCACTAGTATAAATACATTATGCACCACTTGTAGCTGTGTCGCATGCACTGCCACATTTATGCCCACACATTACCTCATACCATGCGTGCACCACTTGGCATGAAAATCCTAGCTAGAATACTGATTGTGAGTATATCCGTACTCTTTTAATTGTAGTGTCTCTCCCTATTTGAGTCTAACCCTATTAATTAGCTGATGTGGATCCCCTATGAACTCACATTACTATGTTTATGTGTATCGTACCCTACCAGGAGAAGTTGTTCAACCAGTTGTTGACTGAGCGAGTGTGTCCATTGGTGGTGAAGTTGTTCTCCCCTTCCTCCAAGTACCGCCATTCTTCCCCTCCTCCCATGGCTCACTCACCCACGTCTGCTGCTCTGCTCTCTCTGGACAAGCCCACGTTTGGACTCTCTGTCAGACTTCTCCGTATCCTCAATGTCCTCATCAGAGAGTTCTACTTCTCCTTGGTTAGAACACACATACACACACTTGTACATCACTTATGCATATATACACACACACACACACACACACACACACACACACACTCACACATTACTCATGCATGGCTACACGATTTAGCTAGAAACATGCCTTATCTTTTGGCTCCTTAAATTATTACAATTAATTGAGGGCAAGAAAATTCTGATATAAACAAGTTTAATAATATTGTTACTGTTTATTCTATTCTTGTGCATGTGTGCATGCAATTCGTGTTGTGGACATGAGTTTAAGTTTTACATACGTAGATGTCATTTAATCTTACCTTGTATATGTATGTATGTGTGTATGTATGTGTGTATTACCAGGTGACCCAGTGTGAGATATTCCTGTCTATGTTGGTGAAGTTCCTGGACTCAGACAAGCCCATGTGGCAGAGAACTCTAGCTATAGAAATACTCCATGCCTTCTGTAACCAGCCAGCCTTGCTCAGGTCAGTCAGTCAGTCAGTCAGTACTCATGAATACTATTATCTACACACTGTGTGTGTGTGTGTGTGTGTGTGTGTGTGTGTGGTCTATGTGTGTGTGTGTGGTCTATGTGTGTGTGTGTGTGTGTGTGTGTGTGGTCTATGCCCTCTCAGACATGCATATGTATACATTTTGTATGTACATATGATTAATTCATGGCACTGTAATGTTTTTCTCTGCTGTGTGTTCATTTTATTTATTTATTTATTTATTTATAATTATTTGAAGGGGGAGGGGTTGTCATGGATTAAATGCAATTGACGATCATTATTTTATCACAACAACCCTCTTTCTCTCTCTCTCTCTTTCCCCTCTACCAATCCCCCTCCCCTCCCCCACCCTGCCCCTTTCCCACCTGTAAATTAATCTTAAATACATTGTATTGGTAGTACAGTATTGTTAGCAAACTACACATAGCATTATTGACACCCCATTCAATAATTACTATATTTAGAGGTGAAAGGATATGTAGATACCAATGTTGTTGTTGTTTTTTATGTATTTTTGTAGATCCTTTTGTGAGAGTTATGACATGCAAGAACATTCCTCTAAAATATTTGGAGACATAGTTGATGCCCTGGGCTCCTTCATCCAGTCTTTCTTCACCAGCCATGTCACCCACTTCCCCTTCAGTATCGCTGCTCTCTCTTCCTCTTCCTCTTCCTCCTCAACTTCCTCCTCTTCGACCTCGGTGACCTCCGGGGGTGTGGCCGGAGGACCTAACGGAGGTCATGTGACCGGGAGTCATGTGGGTAGTGGTCGTCACCTCCACCAGTTCAATGTGAAGGGCTCTGTACTCACAGTGGAGCAACTCCCCTCTCATTCACACAACAAACCTATCTGGTAAAGGATATTTAGTTAGCTCAAGTCTATAGTATTAAACTGATTATAAAGACTTAACAGTTTTGTCTAAACTACATAGTTTGATAATTTGTTTTTGGTAAAGAATATTGCTCTTGTAGTGTATCTTATTAATGTACGTAATTGGAATAGCCTAATCCTAGCCTCTAGCTTACCCAAGGTACGAGTATGGATGAAGAGAGTTGTATGAAATGTGTATTTATACTGAGTTGTATGAAATGTGTATTTATACTGAGTTGTATGAAATGTGTATTTATACTGAGTTGTATGAAATGTGTATTTATACTGAGTTGTATGAAATGTGTATTTATACTGAGTTGTATGAAATGTGTATTTATACTGAGTTGTATGAAATGAGTATTTATACTGTATATGAAGAAATGATGCAAGCAAGTGGAAATAAAGGAAGTTAAACAAGTGTAGTAGGGGAAAATATGAATTTATATTGAGTGACAACATATTAAAGTGTACCGCCCTTGTTGTTGTTGTTGTTGTTGTTGTTGTTGTTGTTGTTGTTGTTGTTGTTAAGCTTGGAAATGTTGGACAAGTTTGAAGTTCCACCCATCCCAGAGGGTTATCCTCTAGTGGTGGCAATGAATGCATTACTGGATGCAGTCAAGAGTGTGTCCATCATCATCAACGGCAAAGACCCAGGATCAGGCAAACTGAAGAGAGCCAAGCCTTCTGCCACACCCACTTTAGGAGAAATAGCTCACGGACGTGATGCACGCAGTGTTGCGGCGTCAACGCCCAGAGGTGATAGTTCATCTGAGTTGAGACCGGGCGGTGGGGTGGCTCTGCCTACGCAACTCAAGCTGGATGAGAAGCAAGTGGAGTGTGTGATGGTGCAGTCTTCATGGTCGGGAGTGCTGGCAGCACTGGCCCTACTGCTGGACACCTGGTGAGATATGCTCTGTGTTACCAGCTTGTTCTGTACCTTGGTATGTATGTGTAACTGAGGTAAAAATAAGTATGAAACGTTTCTCCCTTTTTTTTCTTCTATTCTCAACAATTATGTTATCACTTTTGTAAGAAGTAATTATTCTCTTCTAGCCCTGTTAATTATGTATATATTTTATTCTACTGATACTTAGTACATATTACATACAGTAGGTAAATATTTTGAACTACTATGTTCCGAATTATTCAATGTATATATACATGTGGTGTGTCTATTACATTTATAACTATCACTTTAAAAAAATTAATTATCTTTTAAACCGAAAATATTTTGATAAATTGTATTGGTTTTGTTCTGAATAATTCAGTGTGTATAAATGATTATGTAGTGTTGATGAGCGGACGACTAATCGTCTGTTGAGAGCTCACCAGACGTTCATCTTGCTGTGCGGGCAGCTGAAGATGATGTCTCCTCGGGATGCGTTCCTGACGTCTCTCTGCAAGGGAACTCTACCTCCTGGGTATACCATGAGCCTCATAGCTCAGAGGAAGGTCACGCCCATTCCCAAGGCATCCACCTCGGCCACACCTATTGCTGGTAAGTACAAATACATACATAAAATGTACTGTGTGTATTTTTCTAGGACATTTCCGTCTGTTAGCATATACATACATCTGGCTGTACCATTCATTTTCATATGTATACTTGTCAAAGCACGTGTGATGTGTGTGTATCAGGTTAATGATATTGGATGCATATGCACATACATTATATGCACATACATTATATGTGTAGTGTAACTTTGTATTATTTAGTATAAATGTCACTCAACATTTACATGTAAACGCTGTCTTAGTATTAAAAGCTAAACATGCAAGTGACACTTACCGATAGTTACAACAATGATAGGTGTTAAATCATCATTCTGAGTTAGTTCATAAATACCTAAATTCACTGTTAATTGTCAGTATTCTCCAAAAACAGAGTGTGAAAGACAGACAGACAGACAGACAGGCAGGCAGACTGACAGACAGACAGACAGACAGGCAGACAGACAGACAGGCAGACAGACAGACAGACAGACAGGCAGACAGACAGACAGACAGGCAGACAGACAGACAGACAGACAGGCAGACAGAGACAGACAGACAGACAGACAGACAGACAGACAGACAGGCAGACAGAGACAGACAGAGACAGACAGAGACAGACAGGCAGACAGACAGGACCACTATAAAGCAAACATAAATGCTAATCAACTGAACTAATAAAACAATATGAAAAATAATTTTTTCCTAAAGTCTTGATTTTATGATGACGATGATGATGATGATGATGATGATGATGATTATAATTAATAATAATAATAATAATAGTAATAATAACAACAACAACAACAGTAACAATATTATTATTTAATTTTTATTATTATGATTACTATTATTATTATCGGCGAGCGAGCATAGCGAGCGAGACACTTACAGGGGTAACACAATCGAAAATCGGGGATGTTTGTTTATTTATTTAGATATATGTTTGGACGTATGTATGTCATTTTGTACTTTGACCCTCCGTATTTTTGTGTTCGCTCCGCGTTCGACCCCGTCCCAAACTTCACTAAACAGAATCCTCTGGTGTAACGACCATTACCCGTATCACATTAGAAATTGAATTATTTACCGCTTTGAATTGTTTTGCGGGTGCTGGGAGCTCCATTTCTATTCGAGTTAGTGGCGGTGGTAAGTTAATACACTATTTGTCACAGTTATAAGCCCTACTCAACAGCATTTACTTGACAATTCATTGTCCACTAGACGAACCACGAAGGTAAGTCTTGCGTAGGTATGTTCAGTTGTGTGAAAGTATTGTGCGTTACAACTACTATTAAGAATATCACAAAGAAAATTTTAAATAACGTGACTTGATGTTGTTGCTTCTTTTTCAATTCAAACAGTTGAGGGGAGTGATTACTATGGCATTGAATCCCCTTTACCGTATATGCGTAATTTAACAACTCAACTTTATTTTAGTAGTTTGAATAACAATAGTGTAGTTTAAGGCTCGCTCGCCATTTGTGCTCAAGCACACCACTAGTTATTATTATCTGGTGATGTGGTAAGATATAGAGTACCACCTATCTTATGGAGCGTCTTTGTTAACACCAGTCCATCTCAAATTGAATGTTGCTTAGGGTTTTCAATGATACTATTGTGCTAGTAAACATAACTAGTGGTGTGCTTGAGCACAAATGGCGAGCAAGCCTCAAACTACACTATTGTTAAATGATTGATTTTAACAACTAACACTCAGGCTACTAAAATAAAGTCGAGTTTTTAAATTACGTATGCGGTAAAGGGGATTCAATGCTATAGTAACCGCTACCCGCAACTGTTTGAATTGAAAAAGAAGCAACAAAATCAAGTCACGTTATTTAAAGTTTTCTTTGTGACATTCTTAATAGTAGTTGTAACGCACAATACTTGCACACACTGACAATACCTACGCAAGACTTACCTTCGTGGTTCGTCTAGTGGACAATGAATTTTCAAGTAAATGCTGTTGAGTAGGGCTTAGCGTATTAACTTACCACCGCCACTAACTCGAATAGAAATGAAGCTCCCATAAGTTTTTGAGTTTTAACTGCACCCGCAAAACAATTCAAAGCAGTAAACAATTCAATTTCTAAGGTGATACGGGTAATGATCGCTAAACCGGAGGATTATTTTTAGTGAATTGGGACGGGGTCGAACGCGGAGCGAACACAAAAATACGGAGGGTCAAAGTACAAAATGACATACGTACGTCCATATATACAAATACACTAGTGGTGTGCTTGAGCACAAATGGCGAGCGAGCCTAAAGACTATACTATTTTTATATGAATGATTTTGACTTCTAACACTGAAGCTACTGAAAATAAGGTCCAGTTTTTTAATTTAGCATACAGGGTAAAGGGATTTCAGTGCCATAGTAACATCTCTCTGCAACTGCTTGGAAGGAAAACAACAACAACAAAACAATACACGTTATTTAAAAGTTTTCTTTGTGATATTCTTTAGCTAAGTAGTGGTTGTAACACACAATGCTTTGACACAACTGGACATGCACCTACACAGACTTACCTTCGCAGTAGTCTAGTGGACAATGTATTTTCAAGTAAATACTGTTGCGCACGGCTTATAACCATGACAAAGAGCGCATTGACTTACCACAGCCACTAGGATTCTCAGAGCTCGTTAATTGAAAAATACTGGAACTGTGAACGCTTTACCTAACTTACGTAATTAAAGGCGCGGGCGAAAACAGAGGTCTCACGTACCCCATAAACAGATAAATAAATAAATAAATATAGCGAAATCTCGATTGAGTTACCCCTGATAGTGTCTCGCTCGCTTCGCTCGCTCGCCAATAAACATCCCCAATTTTCAATTGTGTTACCCCTGTAAGTGTCTCGCTCACTCGCCAATTAAACTGCCGTATTAGCTAATTGTTTTGAAACCCTTTACCATGCTAACTAGAATATTCATTAGGACAATTTAGCCCATTGTTGAGGTAAGTTCTGTAAAATACACCTGCTAACTTTGAAGACCTCTAGCTGAAGTCCTTGCAGTACCTAAAGATCAGTCAGACCCTACATCGCTGGTACTCAACTGTATATCATTTGTAATCATTATTAAAATAATCTCATGGACTCTGTAGAAAATCAATATTTAAAGTGTGTTACATATGTATTGTGTAGTGACTACGTCAGCATAATAGTGTGAAGCTAGTTCCATTAAGTTGCATAATTAAAGGGTGCCAGTTTAGTTATGAGGGTATGTTAGAATTAATCATGGTGGACATGTGAGATAACATGTCCGTTCTTGTTTTGATGTGTTTAAATTAATTAAATTTCGCAGTCATGGGAGGGATCAAGATGAACTCAATGTATTTTGACTTGTATATTAATCTGTTTTTGCTCTGCCCCACACAGTTACACAAATAGTTACATATAAATAGCTACGGCAGCTACAATGTGAAGAAGCCGGCCTCATCATAGTCAGAGACAACATAAGTTTATTGTTAATTGTCAAGTCAGCTTTAGTTGGCTCATCGCCTTTTAAACGTTGGAATGTGACGGAACCACTCCCACATATGTCTTAGACCTAACTATGCAGTGGCGTAGAAAGAGGGAGGTTCCGGGGGCTCGAGCATTTCCCCCTATAATTTTGGAGCACAATTTAACGAGGTGATTCATCACATAAACGTACTTTTAAACCACAAAGCACATGCCCTTGGAGCCCCTCTCCCTACCATATTGAAACATCTTCCTACACCACTGCTATAATTCGATTATTCTCGGCTGAAATAATTATACCAGTAGCTGTTAAAACGAGAAATGTTTCAATACAACTTTCTATAATTGTGCCACCTTGTGTTCCTGCCAACTGTTTTCTAATACATTTAGTGATCGCCATTTCAAAACTACAACAGTAAATACAATATTTCATATATAGCACATGATTTTCATTTAGACTCACTAATTCTGAGGAACTTAGCAAATTTAACTCTTTGCATGAGCACTTTGTTCTTACATAGGAAAAGAACATTTAATTATACATAACTCTCTCCTGCTGGCACACTGAGGGTTAATAATATAAGGTTGCCATTTTTATCTAAGATTGTCTACTCTATGATGTACTTCATGTATGTAGCTAATAGAATGTATTTGGTAAAGCTAGGTGGCAATTAATAAGCCAGCAATTGTTTGAGACTGTCTTGTAAAGTCTTGATGTACATGTATATTGATTGAAAGAACTTGAGTTACCGTTGCACTGGGTTAATTAACGCTTGCCCCATTTTAATCATTAATTACAGAAGTAATTTTGATAGGGATAATTGAGTGGTATAGATTGTGCATGTATTTTGTTGTGATACTGGTACATACGTGCAGTACATTACGTATTTACATTTGCTGACAATGTCTAGGACTTCCTGCTCATATGATGCCCTCCACTGTTGCCACATCTTCTCCTATATCTGCTGCAATGCCACTTCACACCTCTACTAGGCATGCCCACAGGCAGGCAGTCTCGGGCCCCTCCCACGATCATCACCATCACGATGGCGCGGGAGACTCGTTTGCTGGTGGTCACGGAATGATCGGGTCTGGAGGGGGCGGGGCCAGAAGGAAGCTGAACTTGAGTGAGAGTGGAGGGGCTTTGTCTGGAGAAGCCATAGGAGGGGGCGTGGCACCTAATCCCATGAAGGAACAGCAATCAGCACTGGTAAGTGTTGTACTAGTTAATGGATGCATAATAGTTTTATTTAAAGTACCAGTACACTTTACAAGTAATACTAGTGATGTGCTTGAGCACAAATGGCGAGCGAGCCTAAAGACTATACTATTTTAATATGAATGCTTTTGACTTCTAACACTGAAACTACTAAAAATAAGGTCGAGTTTTTAAATATCGCATACATGGTAAAGGGATTTCAGTGCCATAGTAACAACTCTCTGCAACTGTTTGAATTGAAGGGAAAAAAACAACAACAAAACAATACATGTTATTTAAACATTTTCTTTGTGATATTCTTTAGCTAAGTAATGGTTGTAACACACAATGCTTTGACACACCTGGACATACACCTACACAGACTTACCTTCGCGGTTAGCCTAATGGACAATGCATTTTCAAGTAAATACTGTTGCGTACGGCTTATAACCATGCCAAAGAGCGCATTAACTTACCACCGCCACTAACTCGAATAGAAATAGAAGTCCCGTAAGTTTTCACATTTTAACTGCACCCGCAAAAGAATTCAAAACGGTAAACAATTCAATTTCTAGGGTGACTGGTACTGATCGATAAACCAGAGGATTCTGTTTAGTGAAGTTTGGGACGGGGTCGACCACAGAACTAACACAAAAATGCGAGGGTCAAAGTACAAAAATGCCTTACGCACGTCCAAACATATAAACAAATACATGTATCCCCGATATTCAATTGAGTTGCCCCTGATAGTGTCTCGCTTGATTCGCTCGCTCGCCAATAAAACCAGTTAATTTTGCAAAAACAAAGCGAAAATACGACCTGCTTAGTCCTATTAGAAGAAGCTGAGGGCTAGCCAAAAAGAAAAACAACCCTGCCTCTATGACTAATAAGAAACAACGTACAATCTGTGCGTATAGCAGGTACCCAATTTTCAATTATCCACCCCTTGTACTATCTTGCTGGCTTCGCTCCCTCTTCAATTGTATATAAAAGATATTAGTATGAATTTTCTATTTTAATATACATATTTTGGCTATGGCAATATACAACACAATTAAACATACAACCAGAATGTTCACTTTATTACCGAGTTACTGATAGTAAGTACATATCTTGTAGAATTGAAAGCATGCAACATACAAAACTCCGTGATTATTTTTAATCCTCCTCTATTTGGTCTGTATTTACATACATGTACATTCAGTATGTTAGTTGATGCAGTACTGCTGTAGGTGGTACATTATTACTGATGTGTTTGCTAATATGTCTTTAGGTGACTGTGAAGAACCTGCAGTGCATCCACACTCTTCTCCAAGTGATCAATCACCAAGGCAACCTGTTGGATTCTGCCTGGTTCCTAGTGATGAAGACACTGCAGGTAACACACACACACACACACATACACACATACACATGCACACACACACACACATACAAACACATGTGCATACACACACACATACATACTCTTCCAATAAATACAACTGATGAATGAGTCAACATTGAACAAATTAATATAATTATTTTGCATGGATATAGAGGCCTGTTAAAATACAGTACAGAATTGAATTGGCTGGCTTTTGAACTAATAATTTTAGTCCTGGCTGACTTATTCCTGTGGTCCAGATTTGTAAGTACGCTGGTATGTATTTGTACAGATAGGAATCTCTCATAGTGAGTGAACTACATACATGTAATTCATAAGATATTCTACTAGTCAACATTTGAGATTTTCCATATAAAGAATTGTATTATATTGTTCACACACGTACATACAATGCTTGCACATGAAATTAATTTTATAATTAGTTTTCTCTGGTCAATGCTATCAATGGAATTTATAACTCAATGGAATTTATAACTCTAGGTGTTTATACCATTAAAGAAATTACCAAATAGCTTTCAAAATGATGCCAACTACATGTATTGAACCTTTGGCTCATGGACTAACCGAGTTATGTACCATTTGGACTTACGGTCTTGGTATGTGTGTGTGTGTGTGTGTGTGTGTGTGTGTGTGTGTGTGTGTGTGTGTGTGTGTGTGTGTAGCTGATAGTGGAGGTGTTTGGGTGTGTCCACGTCCCAGGTGGAGGGTACAAGGAAATAGCTGCCGCTGATGTATCGTCACTGGTAAGCATAATTACACAGGACACAGTTTGTATGGGTGGTATTAACTCCATATTAGGCTGAAACAACTTAAATCTAGTTTAGTTTGTAACCCATTTCAGTTGTATTTGTCAGCTAGTCTCTAAAAGACTAACAAGCTCTATGAGGAAGCCCTGTTCGGAAACATTGGACTGAGACACAACGTGTTGATTGTGTGTGTGTGTTCCTTATATTGTATTAAAAGTCTGGAAGCCTGCTAACACATGCATTGTATGTGCAAACATTATACATACATGTATGTATATTTGTGCTAAAGAAAGTCGTGTGACTTATGCACATACAGGTTGTATTTTCTAATACAGTTGTGGTGCTAATACAGTTGTGGTGCTAATACAGTTGTGGTGCTAATACAGTTGTAGTGCTAATACAGTTGTGGTGCTAATACAGTTGTGGTGCTAATACAGTTGTGGTGCTAATGACTGTGAACCACTTAAGTCTCCAAGGTAGTTGTCACTGCCACCTGAATCTCACTGCGTAGGTGACCGCAGCGCAAGCGTCCCAGGATTGACAGATCCACGTAACAGGGTTTTATAAAGTGACAGAGAAGTTGAGGGATGATATGTAACTCAGACGATACACACGAGGTACAGGCTCACTACCAATATAAATGTGATATTCTACTTATATATTCAGCAAATCATACCTTAACTTTTCTGAGACATTGTTAATATACAAAATCATCTTTGTCAATTTCAGAAAATTTAACAGGAAGAGTTGCACACTGTGTACAGAATTAATAACTCATTTACTATTTTGCACGTGGCACATGTCTGAACTAATCACCACGGTGGCCCACAGTGCACTGTCATGTTATATTGGGAAGTTAGTATATCTTATTATATTGTCATGGTTAAGTTTTTATTCATGATTCGCAAAATTATTAAATTGCTGAAGTAGGGAATTTTTTTTTTGTTAAGTACATATATAATTGATGCAGTCTGTAATTAAGCCAGGGGACACATTACACAGGATGTGTGTAACTTAGAAGAAAAGTTTTAGTAATTTGATACATTTTATAACGAACCTTTTAAACATAGTAAAGTCAATATTTTGAACTAGTGCGCGGATGTCAGAGTTGTTTCCGATTTTGGATGCGTTGCTAATTTCCCCAGTTGTTTTTTTTTGTTTGTTGTTGTTGTTGTTTTCAGCATAGATAACTATATTAGAAGGCATGTATATTTATGATATGGCTAAAAAAAATACTAAGGTAAATCTATCAAGTACTATAAATTAGATTTTAGTATGTACTAGTATGTATATACATATGTGTACATGAAGTGCTCAACCAATGTGTACCACTAGGTCAGGCACAGTGTGCATAGTGATTCTGTTATACCAACTACATGGATTGTATGTGGCATATTTCTAGTAAGGATTTAAGATTCTATTCAGGCCTGTCTTAGTTGGCATGACTGAACATTCCAAAGAAGTATTCTTTATGCTATTAGATAGTCATTGTGTAAGGGGGGAAGCACCAGGGGGATTCCTGGGGATGACATAACTTGAAGTCATTCGTGGTAGAGTAGAGTACATTATTTTGATCGCGTAGTCTTTGGTCTTGGCTGGTCAGTTGGAACTAGTTGCTACTCAGTCAACACTTCCGTGGTTATAACTGTTTTCAGTTTGTTTTTCCTCACAGCTCTGATTGGGAAGTTGCAAATGTTTTTCTATTGAACTTTGAGTCTGTGTTTTGAAAACTAAATTCTATAGTGTACACTATTCCAATAGTTCAGAGCATCTTAGACAAGCTTTTCAAGTTTAGTGTTGAAGTGAAGATATGGCAAATTATTACAGAGAAAAGCTGACTGACACTTCAGATCTTTTGGAAGATCCATCTTGTGTCAACAGTGAGTATGGGTCAGTCGGGAGCAATGACGTTTGCATTGTGGTTGCTGGAAAGCCAGGCAATGGGAAATCTACTGCTCTTAATAATATCTTTGGCCTGAATCAGGAGACTGAAACTTCCTGTCACTCTGTGACCAAAATGATTCATGTGCAAAAGGTCAAGAAGAATGGTGTCAATCTGACGATTTTGGACACACCAGGCTTGGGGGCTCTGGATATTAAACAAGAACGGATCATCTTGGACATGAGTGAAGCTCTGAAAAAGATGGACTACACCTTACTCTATTGCCTGTCTGTTGGACCTAGCAACAGGCTCACCGAAGTGGATAAAGCAATCATCCAAAACCTGCAGAGCACTCTGGGTCCCCAAGTGTGGGATAAATGTGTGGTGCTGTTTACTTTCAGTGACATGACCAGGAGGGAAAGCTTTAATACTTCAAGTCAAGATTCTAATTATAAGATATATTTGAAAAATGTTGCTGAGGAATTTTCCAAAATTATAAAGTGTGGCAGTTCTGAAGGTCCCACGGTGAAGTCTGTATTAGAATTTTCTTCCATTCACGACATTCACAGTAGAGTTGATACTCATAATGACATCATTGCAATTCCGGTTGGGAAACTTGTTCCTTCAAATGATAATCTAAGTGAGATGAGTTCAGAGAGAGCACACTTACCTGATATTCTGCCTGGTATACTGAAACCAACAGACAACTGGACTAAACTCGTGTTTATCGAACTCATGCGAAAGACTGAAGTTACACAAAGAAAATCATTCGTGGTGCTAAAGTACGGGGCCGCGATAGCTGCTAGCATTAGCAGCTTTGCTGCTGCTGGTGCGGCAATTGGTGGAGCTGCTGGCACTGCTACAGGTGCTGTTCTAGGCCCTATTGGATCTTTGGCTGCTGGGAGCATAGGAGCTGCAGCTGGGGCAGGTGTCGGGGGAGCGATAGGCATGACTATTACTGCCATTGTGGCAGTTTTGAAATTGATGAGAAAATAAACACTTGGCTACACGTCAACTATTGCACAATGAGTGACAGACTAGATTTTGTATAAGATTGTGTGTTTATCTGCGGATATATGTACTGATTTGTATTAGGAAACGAGTTGAAATAGTTTTATATGTTTTTATGGTACATTTTTAATGTGAGTATTATACTGTACTTCTACTTGCATAGAAATTAAATATATTTACTTAAACAGTAGTTTGAAACTGAAAGATGTCAGATATTTGGTGTCAGCTATCACATATATAAGAACCCATTAATTTTTTCCAAAAACATTTTATGAATATAATTCTTTTGTATTCGATATAAGTAGATACATATAAATTAGTACATGCCCAGGCTGACAAAACTTAGTGTAGTCGAGGTGGTTTCTAAATATGGAATTATATCATTATGAAAACACTGTTAGACTCTTATGGCTGGCATTAGCTGTGCGTGATTTGCAGTGCATCTGTGCGCTCATACACATGCACACACAGACATACTCACAGAAACTTTCAAGTAGTTTTGAGATGGGTTCAAGAGGAAATGGAATTTTTTTGTAAGGAGGGCGAGGTTGGTTCCAGAATATAGAGATTATGTGCAAGACTGTCGGAGTAAGTTGCGTACCATGGCAGTCAGATTCCAGGCTTTTGTTGAAGAATTTAATAATGTGTGGTACCATGGTAACATCAGCAGTTTATTTTCAGGAATGGCAAAGTTCAGTGCTATTTGTTGCTGTTACGGACTCTCTCGTTCTTATGCAAGAACTCTCCTCAAGTCTATTAAACAAGTCAAAGAGCAGTTTGACAGGTTTGAAGTCTCTGGCAGTGAGCTCTCAAGATCTTGTTTGACAAAATTACAAGGCGCGAATAAGCAGACATCTAGTTGTGACAACAGTGCCTTACAGTGTGCAGCGTTGATGCTGCTGTGTGTTGTCTTTCTTTCTTTTTTTTCTTTTTTCTTTTTTTTTCTTTTTTTTTCTTTTTTTTTCTTTTTTTTTTCTTTTTTTTGCGGGTTTTGTTAATTTTATCTCTATGAAGTTACTAATGGAGGACTAGCTTCAACTTTAATGAGTGTGAAATTGTTCTTTTTTAATGATTTTTTAAGCTCACTGTCACATTGCAACGACTCAACCTAAACAAATACAAGCTATAATATGATATACATTATATATATATATATATATATATACTGTGTGTGTGTGTGTGAGGGGAATTAACCACTAAATTTTGGGTTGTTCTAGAGGAACAAGAATGTATTGGCTATCATTAGTCAGCTGAAAATAGAACCAAAACACATTAAAAAAAAACTGAACCACTTCACACTCACCTACATGTTGACAGAGGAAAATGTGACATCAAACATTCAGTATGGTGGTGCAGCAGTTGTAGGTTCTAATTGCAATGTGGATGAGAGTGGAAAGCGTTTTTGACCGGTGATGTCTGGCTTTCTTACGCCAAATAACGAAGAAGATGGTGAAGGATTGTCAGACTGTACATGATGATACTGGGAGCTGGAACACTTATTTACTTCTAAGTTAGTTAAGTTTCCCTATACATAAATCTAGTCATAGCTTCTTGCTCTGCGAGAATCACTACACCAGTTAGCTACTTATCAGGAAGATCATGACCACAAATACATAACCAGTTGCAGACAACGTCCTCTATTAATTTACAATTAATGATTTCTATGTAATGATACCTTACCTTGGGTGGAAGACTGTACAAACATAGTTGTACTGGTTGTACTATCAACTTTGGCCCTGAGACTGTTACCCTAATGCAGTCATATTGTGGCATTTGAACTAAAATTAATATACTCATAACTTTTTTGATCTTATACGTCTACGATTCTACAACAATGAATTATATTACAACTCCTAATACATGGCTAATTGTTGAGATGATCTTTACCAAGTGCGCACTGCGCATGCACAAGTTCAAAATCAAATTTGGATATTCGAGGATTTGTATTAACAAGGTTCGGATGAGCGAGATAAATAAGTATATATATAAAGTAGGTCCACTAACATTTTGTAAGGTGGAGCTTCAGAGGATCAATATGGCCACTAGGGACATTGTAAACCTTGGAAGCTTTTGCAGGAAGAAAAGTCTGTCGTGTCGAGACAGGAGAGCTGTTTAAGTGCGGCTAGAGTTAATGTAGAAGATAAGGCAGGAGAGTGGGTTAAGTGAGGCTAGAGTTAATGTAGAAGATAAGACAGGAGAGTGGTTTAAGTGAGGCTAGAGTTAATGTAGAAGATAAGGCAGGAGAGTGGTTTAAGTGCGGCTAGAGTTAATGTAGAAGATAAGGCAGGAGAGTGGGTTAAGTGAGGCTAGAGTTAATGTAGAAGATAAGACAGGAGAGTGGTTTAAGTGAGGCTAGAGTTAATGTAGAAGATAAGGCAGGAGAGTGGTTTAAGTGCGGCTAGAGTTAATGTAGAAGATAAGGCAGGAGAGTGGGTTAAGTGAGGCTAGAGTTAATGTAGAAGATAAGACAGGAGAGTGGTTTAAGTGAGGCTAGAGTTAATGTAGAAGATAAGGCAGGAGAGTGGTTTAAGTGCGGCTAGAGTTAATGTAGAAGATAAGGCAGGAGAGTGGGTTAAGTGAGGCTAGAGTTAATGTAGAAGATAAGACAGGAGAGTGGTTTAAGTGAGGCTAGAGTTAATGTAGAAGATAAGGCAGGAGAGTGGTTTAAGTGCGGCTAGAGTTAATGTAGAAGATAAGGCAGGAGAGTGGGTTAAGTGAGGCTAGAGTTAATGTAGAAGATAAGACAGGAGAGTGGTTTAAGTGAGGCTAGAGTTAATGTAGAAGATAAGGCAGGAGAGTGGTTTAAGTGCGGCTAGAGTTAATGTAGAAGATAAGGCAGGAGAGTGGGTTAAGTGAGGCTAGAGTTAATGTAGAAGATAAGACAGGAGAGTGGTTTAAGTGAGGCTAGAGTTAATGTAGAAGATAAGGCAGGAGAGTGGTTTAAGTGAGGCTAGAGTTAATGTAGAAGATAAGGCAGGAGAGTGGTTTAAGTGAGGCTAGAGTTAATGTAGAAGATAAGGCAGGAGAGTGGTTTAAGTGAGGCTAGAGTTAATGTAGAAGATAAGACAGGAGAGTGGTTTAAGTGAGGCTAGAGTTAATGTAGAAGACTTAAGGATTGTCTCACTTGTGTGGAAGAAACGATTTCAGGCTTTTACTCAAGAAATTTGAAAGTGTTTGTTATGCAGGCAATATCTACACTTTTTAGTCGTGGATGGTCAAACGGCAAAAAATCAAGTGAAAAAGGATAATCTGCAGTTGCTTTCTCTGAAATCTAATGTAGGTCTCTTTTCAAGGTTGTACTGTGGAACTTTTGAAAAGTTCTTTCAGAATGAAAACCAATCTTTCCTACCATCTGTCTCTGATTATGGCAATCTTCACCTAGGCACCGAAAGGATCTTCTTATGTAGTATAAAAATCTAGATGAACACAGACTGAGACAGACTATGCTGGCAAGCTGTAGAGGGACAGGTGGACAATCCTATGTGATCCCATGGAACCGTGGGATGGGATGGACCATTTATGGCATTTCTAGACAGCCCTCCTGGCAAGCTGTATCATGATTGATGGACCTTTTATCATCCAAATGCTCAAGCCTACAGCTTCAATTTTTTCCATCCCATATTTTCTTGCAACTATACAATGGTTTACATTTGGACCTTGTGTAAGGCAGGTACAGTACTTGAAGACTCTCTGAAGAACACAGGCAGAGTAAAGTGTGGCAGGGGTATAAACAGGCATGTAGTGGCAGAGGGAGCTACTCCAAATAATTGGTGGGATTTTATTTATGTTGACAATAATAAAAAAAAAAGAAGCTGTAACAGCTTGGTGTGTCTAAAATCCTGCATGATGCTGTCATTGAAAGAAAACAACTTTGATTGCCCACTGGCCGAGTTTATATTTGAGCAAGTGTAGTCTTCAGTTAGTCTCATTCTGCAATCATGTGTAGTGTTTACCCATGCAATGATGACGTTTACAAAACCCCTTCTTTCCAATTACGTGTACATGATGTCACAACGGTAAAGCAGCTGAAATACACACAGGGGAATCTATTGCAGCTGTACTTACTACATAATTCAGTCATGACTACAAAGACACTATCTACACTGAATAACCAAAAGGGTAGAAATTATTCTAATATTTGGTCATAATCACTAAAATTCAGACAACTCATGGTAAGGATCATCAATACTGGATATTTAAGAAGTTGAAATAACTCTTTGACAGTAAAGAAAATGCTTTACTTGTACAGTTCTGAGACTTTATTTTATGTCGGAGACTGCATATAGTGTCTTTGTTAGCTTGCCGAAGGACCAGGTTTGCTCAATTCACACAGTAGAAAGTTTCAATTCAACCTTTTTTTTCTTTTTTAATGCCAACTGAACAGCAAGTGAACAAAAAACATATGGCTGTGGTAGCCCTTATGTAGTGTGTGTATAAATTGCATGATCAATTAACATGATGAGTTTCAATTATGATCTATTAATATGACAAGTTCTGTTCGTGACCATATTTGGTGTTGCTAAGTTTAACAGCTGTTCTGGTCTGTTTGTTGCTGGACCTGAACATTACTCAATGCTTTTTGTTGTTGGGTTAGCATGGAAAAATATCATGGAGAAACCTTTCGCAATGGTTCTCCTAATTTACAATTTAGTTACTCCTTAAAAATTATGATGACTGTATAACATGATGTAGCTCGCTCAGTAGAAATGTCTACTACATTACAGGGAGACAGGAGAATAGTAACTCAACTGTCCTCAGTTACCCTGCTGAACCCACAGCAGAACAATCCCACACTAATGACCCAACGCTTCTAAGCAACAAATAGTGTATTTGAAAACTGACAAAAAGTAGTAACAGTAGTAGTAGTAGTACAGGTAAAAGAACCAGAGAGGATGCTCCACTCTACCCTTTTATAGACAGAGCAAAGCAGGGCCCCTATGAGACTAAAACAAAGCAATGTAAACAGAGCAGGCTAGGGATGGAGAGTAACAGTGTAAGGGTGAATGAGGTATAATAGCTGTTAATTAGAGCGAACACAAGAGGTATTAATTAGTAATGTGAACAGTCACACATGCAATGAGCAATTCCAGCTTCTGTTCAGACATGGCCAGAACAATGACAGTAGAAGCTATAAAAACTAATTCAGCGAAGCGAGCGAAGCGAGCGGAGCTGACTCTCTAATGAGTTCGCGATATATATATATATTTAGGTCTAGAATTGTTTTTGTTCTTGCGTGGGCGTACGTGTGTACCCTTTCTCCTACGCGCTTGCGCGGGCCGGGTAACCTTCTTAGCAACATTTTGTTTTGTTTACCCGCTGTACGAAGTAGCGATACCCAGTAGACAAAACGTTCCCTTTATCCTACGCGCTTGCGCGGGCCGGGTAACCCTCTTAGCAACATTTTGTTTTGTTTACCCGCCGTACGAAGTAGCGATGCCCAGTAGACAAAACGTTAGAAATGCTCGGTCAAGAGCTTTGAGGGCGATAGGAACTCCAGAAGAAAAAATAGTAAGGAGAGAGATAAGAAATGAAAAGGACAGGGCAAGGAGGAGGAGAGCTAAAACGAAACAGAAACAGGTAGCAAAGTAAAAAATCTTTCTTTTTGAAAAGCCATTAAATGTTCCTAATTTATTTATTAGACTATTCCTGAGGATTACTGTACCAATCAACTTTATACAGCTGTAGACTCAACTACTCTTGAAGACACTGAAAATGCAGCCACACCATCTGAACAAGAAGCTAATATCCCCACTACTTTTTGTACTGCAAGAGGAAGGAAAAGACATCTATCAGAGGACATCCATTCTCATATACACCCAAAGCAGCAAAAAAAGTTGCAGAAAATATAACTCAAACAATTTCGATACCGCAAAGCCTTTCAGCTTATCAGCAACGAATGCAAGAGGTAAATATAAAATAAAATATATACTTCAATCAGTTAATACGAGACATATTTTCGTTTAGGAAACCATTATGCAGAGAGCAATGTCTACAACTAATGTCACAAAAACAGCAAGTGACACATTTGTTTGAAAGTGATAGTGAAAGAGATCACAGGCTCCACTGTTTGTCCACTAACCAACTGTTGAGAACAGCAAATGAATCTTCATTACAAAATTCCTCTAGATTAGAGCAGTTGTCAACTAACCAACAGCAGAGATTGGCTGATGAAACACCACTTCAACGGGAGACTAGATTGTCTCAAGTTAGGGGGAACAGGTCAAGACAACATCCCCAGGTTCCATTGCACCATATTATTCCAGCATTTGATGATCCTCAAGTTCACACAGCAATGCGTAATTTTCATGCTAAAATCTCATCGATTACTATCCCAATCTGCATAACGTGTATGGAGAAGTTTCCAGGCACCAAAATGAAATTTAAGTCATTGGAATGTTGTCGATGTAGCCGGGATACACATATCCCTAAGCTCTATTCAGCTCAAAATGACATGCATCCTGGAAACATTCCTCCACTTGCAGGTTAAATTTAATGTAAAACTATAACAATTAACCTAACTCTATTATCAAACTATGTAGTCTAAGATCTACATCCATTTAACATACTCTGCTCTCCCTCTGAATATGTTATAGTACCCAAACAAACTCTTTTATTTTATTTTTTATTAAACCACAAAGTTTACATCAGCTATAACTGTAATGATGTATGACATTTTTAATTAAATAGCGGTATATTCTGTCTAAAACACCAGCCAATAACTTTGATGGTAAAATAATTCATTATTCTTATATTATCACAAATAATATAACATTTAAACTTTATTATATAAAGCAATACTATGTAGCTGATTACGAATTACATTAATAAAATACATAATAAAATAATTCATTACTCTTGTTTTACCACAAAAAGTATAACATTTAAACTTTATAATACATAGCCTAAATTTTATAACCTTCATCATACAGTGGTATAGAATAGAAGCACCAATGAATCTATATGAAACAGCATACAGACATAACATTAACAACATCAAAATAAATAACTGTATCTATAGCTGCAATTACAGGGAACATGCATCGCTCGCTTCGCTATTTTGCGCTATTCGAGCGCACCACTAGTAATAATAATTATGATGAAACAAAATCAAAACGAACAAAACCCAAGCAATACCAATTATGAGCGACATGTCCGTCTCTCTGCGATGCACTAGCTGTGAGTGTATTAGTTTTGTGCACTTTCTGTCCAATTTCGTTAATCTGGAAAAGCATGATCTGCTTGCTCATGTACATCCTCAAGTTTGTCAAATATAGAGTTCATAGTGTGATACACGAAACTTCCACCGTCACTTCTCAGTATGAGGTAGTTACATTGCTCTGTCAGAGATTCCAGTTTCTCCATCAGTAAAGAGGCGATCTCCCTAAACTTAGCCACTATTTTGTGGATGTCTTCAAACTTCTTCTCGATCTCTTTGAATGTTTTTGACTGTTCATAGCAACGATATCCATTAGCCCCGGCTATAACAGCCCAAGGAGTACAAGCTGCTACACCCAATTGTCCAAGTAGTACAGAACCAATAAAAATGCCGCCAACATAGGCTGCACACCGTAAGGTACTGTTGCCACTACGGGATTTCTGTTCATCTGCATTTCGTACATTTATGACACATGATGTAGAGAGGTCACTGGCAGCAGTATCAAACTTTTCAAACTTCTCTTTGGCACATTTTATAGACTTGAGGAGAGTTCTTGCGTAAAAACGAGAGAGTCCGTAACAGCAACAAAAAGCACTGAACTTTGCCATTGAAGATAAACAGTTGATGTTACCATGGTACACATTACTAATTTCTTTCTTAAAATCCTCGAGTCTTTCTACCACGATTACTGACTTCCTCCTGCAGTCTTGAAGATAATCTTTCAATTCTGAAACTAATGTTCCCCTTTTTATATAGGATTCCATTTCCTCTTGAACCGATCTCAAAACTGCTGCTGGGAAGTTTATGTCATTAACAACTTGTTCCAACTGAGCAGCCATGATCAGGAATGAGTAAAGAGGTTGTTGAGATCACAAATGGTGCAATGAATAACTTTATGTCATGACCTCACTTATAAATTCCCCCGGTGTTCTCCCCTCCACCCACTTGTCAATGATTATTAACGAAGCTCACATGCACATCAGCAACTCTCAAGTGAGGCTTATTGGGCTATGTTAGCCTCTCACGTGACTTAATTGAGCTATCAATCCCAAAACCGTGAAGTTGTATGATAGGGGGCGTGCTTTATACATCTAGGTATAGATAAGGACTGCTGGCTAGGGCTTATGAATTATGCCAGCATAATTTTGAGCATAATGAGTGCCCTAAGCTTAGAAGCATAATGTTATCGTAATAAGATAATAATGCAGGTAGGTACATGTACATACTTTTGATAAACATTTTCTTCACAGATATTAAAAATTCAACTGCCTTTCCTTGTCTATTTTCTACTGTTTTTAAAGTAGCTAGCAATATCTTACTCTCTTGCTGTCCTTTCAGATATAGATTTCTCTTAGGATTAATGTGTTCATAAAAATTATTCATGTGGTGCTTTAGTTCTGATTTTTTTTTTTTTTTTGAGAAAAATTATCCTTTTCTCACCACTAAAAAGTCATCTGGGAATTCCTTAACCCACTTCTCAGGCTTAATATGCTTTTTATCGCTCAGACTAGGAGCAGTTTTCATTTTTGTTGAGGGCTGTTATTATTTTTCATGCCAAGGTAGATTTTGTTGCTGGCTTTACATCCAAATGAAACTGGGAAAAGAAGAATATACAGCAGCATGAATTCTTGGTCAGATAGAACTGCAGTATCTTCATGATGGCCAATGAGGGAAGTTTGTAACCAGGAATGAAGATTGAAGAAATGTTGACAGCCCCTCTTACACCTAATATTATGCATCAGCAATGGTCTTGACTTGCCAGGATCCCTACATAGTAGTTAGGCACTGCATCAAAAGGAACTACTGTTTTTAGGGTTCCTGAGGGCTCTTGATTGTAGCATCCCAAGTACAGCGAGGGCACTACACTTAGGGCCTGAGACACCCTAAAAACAGTAGTTAACGACTGACGTGCAGCGCCTAACTGATTTAGAACCTACCAACAGTTCCTAACAACTCAATTTGAGGGATTCTACATGTAGAAGCCCTGCCCTGAAGGCGGAGGCACTACATATAGAATCCCTCCCAGAAGGACGGAAGAGATTTAAAGTCCCTCTGTCACAATACGAAAAAAATTGTGAAGAATGGTGTCAGTTTGATTGTTTTGGACACTCCAGGTTTGGGAGCTCTATGTTCTAAAACTCGTACACAAGCCATGAATTTACAACTGTAGCTAGCCGCATGAATATACTTGGTTTGGCCAGCATTAGGGTTTTAAAAATTATATTCATTTCTTTCCATATATGCTGTTCATACATTGAACCCATTTTATCCAAACACAATAATTTAGCTAATGATTATTTATTTAGCTAAATCAAAGACTTCACTTATGTTTTCAATAATTCCTCTTTAATAGCAACTGATATATTGTGACATTGCTGGAAGATCTGGATCGTTAAATGAGGATAATGCTCGATATTCACAAATTTAAGTTGCTATTACTAACCAAAATAGCTGCAAGTCCACTGAAATACAAAATAAACTACTAAAGATTCTACATTCCAAATAGTGTGCTCCGAATTTTACCCACATGTGTAAACTTACTGATGCTTCTAAAGGGTTGTTGTATTAAGATCAGTGCTCCTGGAAACTGTGTGAGACTGGTTGATTCTAGTTCGCTGTTTTACTTGAGGAAGGCGAACAATTAATGCTTCAATTTTGTTTGGGCATAAAGTAACAAGGTAATAAGAACTGTCAATTAGGTTTTCGAAATAAGTGTGGCACAGCAAGAAAAAATCATAAAAAAATTTGATAGTTTGGAATAACAGAATCACCGTGTGCAGTGTTTTGGTATGTATATGAGGAGTTATGTACTAAACATGATCCTATAAATCTGTAGTAAGAATTAATTTTACTTCAAATGCTAGCCTTACATTCTTACAGTTTCAACTGTATTTCAGATTTTCCATAAACTTGTCTCTAAATAGTATAAAAAGCTCATCAATTACACAATCTAAAATATTAAAGTTGTACTTGCTTGCTTGACTGTCAACTTAAGAATTAGCTATAGCAATACTATAGTGTTGTGCTTGAGCACAACTGGCAAGCAAGCCAGCCTCGTTAGTTGCAATTCAAACAACAACTATATTTGTATGAGTAATAGCATGGGTAACCGTGCTATTCGGGAGTAACGTGATTGAAATAGTATGAGGCGAAGCCGAGTGCTATTTCAATTGCTTTACGAGTGCTATTGATCCCTAATAGCACAGGTTACCCGTGCTATCACTCGCTAATAGTAGGCCAGCTTTTAAAAAAGTCATTTGCAATTGTAGCTATATTATATCGTTCACTCACCTCCTTATTTCAGGAGTAGCTTACGCTGGAACTTCATTTTCAACGTGCGGCTCCTCCTGATCCGTTGAAAAACATTCCGTCTAATACGGGTAGAGCTTCTGTGGTAAAGAAGGGCATCGTCTCCAACTAAAAACTACTCGAGCTGTATGTGTTCCAAGGTTAACACTGCACGCGTGCGCACTTACCCGTACTATTTCACTTAGCTACCAAGGTATTTCACTTAGTTTCCACTTAGTTACCGAGGTATTTCAATTAGTTACGCGCTATTTCACTTTCCCCGTGCGATTTCAATTGAACAGCGATTTTTCCCATACATGTTTGAATGGGCAACTTACGCGCCGTACTATTATAAACTTAAATGTTAACTTATACTATACTAGTGATGTGCTTGAGCACAAATGGCGAGCGAGCCTAAAGACTATACTATTTTTATATGAATGATTTTGACTTCTAACACTGAAGCTACTGAAAATAAGGTCCAGTTTTAAAATTTCACATACACGGTAAAGGTATTTCAGTGCCATAGTAACAACTCTCTGCAACTGCTTGAATTGAAGGGAAAAAAAAAACAACAACAAACACCACAACACGTTATTTAAAGTTTTCTTGTGATATTCTTTAGCCTAAGTAGTGGTTGTACCACAACAAGGATTGACCCAATGGACACTGCACCCCCCCCCCCTACCAGACTTTACATTCGCGGTAGTTTAGTGGACATGTATTTTCAATGTAAAGTAAATCGTTTTCGCCAACGGGCTTATCACATGACACAAGCCGCATTGACGTACCACCGCCCACCTCGAAAGAATATGGAAGTCCTTAACTGCACCCGCAAAAGAATTCAAAACGGTAAACAATTCAATTTCTAGGGTGATACGGGTACTGATCAATAAACCAGAGGATTCTGTTTAGTGCAATTTGGGACGGGGTCGACCACATAACTAACACAAAAACGCGAGGGTCAAAGTACAAAATGACATACATACGTCCATACATATATACAAATAAACTAGTGATGTGCTTGAGCACAAATGGCGAGCGAGCCTAAAGACTATACTATTTTTTATATGAATGATTTTGACTTCTAACACTGAAGCTACTGAAAATAAGGTCCAGTTATTAAATTTTCGCACACCCGAGTTTTCTTTGTGATATTCTTTAGCTAAGTAGTGGTTGTAACACACAATGCTTTGACACAACTGGACATGCACCTACACAGACTTACCTTCGCGGTAGTCTAGTGGACAATGTATTTTCAAGTAAATACTGTTGCGCACGGCTTATAACCATGACAAAGAGCGCATTGACTTACCACCGCCACTAACTCAAATAGAAATGGAAGTCCCTTAAGTTTTCAAGTTTTAACTGCACCCGCAAAAGAATTTAAAAAGGTAAACAATTCAATTTCTAGGGTGATACGGGTACTGATCGATAAACAGAGGATTCAGTTTAGTGAATTTGGGACGGGGTCGACAACCGAACTAACACAAAAACGCTAGGGTCAAAGTACAAAAATGCCTTACGTACGTCCATACATATATACAAATAAATAAACGAACATCCCCGATTTTTTCATTTTTACCCCTGTAAGTGTCTTGCTCGCTACGCTCGCTCGCCAATAACATAAGGTCTACTAAAATAACATTTTATTTTATTTACTTGAAGTTAAGTTCCATGAAGACTGCACTACTAAATTCGGTATAGTTTCATTTTAAAAAAGAAGTATAGTGTAGCTGTTAATTAATTTTAACTAACTAATGCCAAATACTTTGTTACCTCTATTTCATAACTGATATTCATCCTAATGTTATTTTCAGAAATACCAACCAAATTATTATAATAGAATTTGGGTGTGCCTTTTATAATTAAGTGCCTGATACATGAATTATTTGTGTCTCTGAAGTAATGCTGGAATCTTGTAGCCTATGTGAATTTTTTCACTCTTTTCCTACTCTCCTAATTGATTGGTTAGTGTTTACTTGAACCTAATATAGCTAGACCAGTTATTCCTAGTTAATTTGATTGTAAAGTGTGTGTTAATAAAGGCACTGACTAGTTTTGTGCACTGATATAGGCTCTCCTGAGTACTTCCAAGAAAGATGATGTGGCAGCTCTCACGGACAAACTCACTGAAGTGTTCAGAGCTAGCAAGTAAGACTTGTCCTTTAGGTTGTAGTATATTGTACTTCTTTTTTCTATATGTATATTTTTTTTTTTTTTTTTTTTTCCCTAATTTTTTCCTTTTTTTCCTCATCTCCTTGTACTGATTTGAATTATTCACCTCATATTGATCTCTAGTTCAAATCTCAGAAAGATGTAGTAACTTCCCTTTACTTACATGTATGCTTGTTTTCTCATGAACTCAACACTCGTATCTTTTTCTGTCTGTGTTCCATTCACAGAGACCTGAGAGATGATTCGGTTGTGAAGATGGTGGATGCTTTGTCTCAACTACTGATCTCTTCCATGCCTGGGTCAGGAGCGTCTAAAGAAAGCCATCTGTTTCCTGTGTCTGCACTTCAGGAAGTAGGCGGGGCTAATGTAACACGTCTTGCTGTTGTGTGGGAACCCGTAACATCACAACTATCAGAAGTAAGTCTGTAATGATGGGAAAGAGTTAGAAGAATTGTGTGGACATTTGATGAGTGGATGTATAGATGATGGGACTGTATGTGAAATTCCCAACAATTGCTATACTACTATTAGTACTCTATTTGTACTTGCACCTTTGGTTAGTCACTATCGACTGTTTTGAAACTGATAGTTTCAATTTGTTTTTATAAGAAGTTATTTTAGTGTTCTTTAATAATAACAAACTCATAACTTCAGTTGTTTGTGCCGGTAAGCTGTATACCCACCACATAATGTTATTGTATATGCAAATTTGACTCTATATATATAATACCTTATTTGATGAACTTGCCAAGACATACAATAACCAGGGATTCCTGAAGGCATTTTTAGTTTGTTTGTTTTAGGGGGTAAACATGAAATTCTTGGCATATTTAGGGAGAAGAGTAAGTGTGTTACTTTATAAATTTCCTTGTTTTAACCAGCAGTAAATCAATTGGAATACTTTTACCCATTCAATCATTGTCCTAGTAATCTATACAATACTACGTGTATGTGTCAATAACAACGACAATGATGGTTACCAATGACGATGGTGTGTATTCATGAATAATTCATGAGATGAGCTTAAATTGTTTGGTAGAGCATAATCATTGTTTGAATGGTAAAGTGTCATCACATTCGGTAGGAAGTAGTTAATTGTAACTAAAAAGCGGATGGAATAGACGAGGGAAGGCTGTGTGGCTTCAAAGAGGAAGGTGAAAATACGAAAGAGAAGGCAAATAGGCGATTAATTGTAACTAAAAAGCGGGTGGAATGTACGAGTAAGGTGGCATAAGTTTCAAAAAAGGAAGGTGAAAGTACGAACAAGAAGGCAATTGTTTCACAAAGCCTAAGTCCATAATCCTGATAGAAGGACAGAGAGATTCAGAGTCTGTAGAGGTACACTAAGGAGAAGGGAGTCCATGACTCAAGAAGAAAGAGCTGAAGAAAGGAAAGGTGGGGGATAAGAACAGCTGAGATGTTCAGAAAAAAAAAGAGAGCAGGAGAGGGAAACTTATGTAACCTTAACCAATGGTAACTTATACTACTGCATTCTTACTTTGCAATATGTCAAGCGCCACTGTGTGTGGCAGGGTACTTGCTTGTTATGTAGTATTATTGCTATTTTAACCATCACTTCTAAAATCTTGGGCTGGAAGGTAACTTGATCTTGGGGTGGGAGGAAAGGGTATCTTAGTGCCCCTCCCCCCCACCCCACCCCACCCCACCCCACCCCACCCCCTTTATGTGACACCTTGATAAGTACTTATTTATGTATACTTGCTTGGACACTGATAATTGTATTGCATCACCTGAGTATCACATGACTGCAGAGTTTACACTGTTTCCTGTCAGAAGTGTAGCTTGTCTGTACAGTGTGTATAGGGTTGTTATTTCAGGCTAAGGTATGGATACATGTCAAGTGAATGATTTGTCAGTTCTGGTGGACACACCTGGTAATGATCAGTCAGTCATAAACAATATCATGGAAGACCAGGAGAATTCAACAGAGCTGTCTGCTCTTGTGGACAGATCCAGCAGTGATGAGAGTGTGGCAGTCAGTGGTGATGAAGTCTGCATAATGGTGGCTGGAAAACCTGGGAATGGGAAATCTACTGCACTAAACAACCTGTTCGATTTGAACCTTGAAACTAAGATCTCTTCCCGATCAGTCACTACTAAGATTCTGAAAAAGAAGATTGTGAAGAATGACGTCAGTTTGATTGTTCTGGACACTCCAGGTTTGGGAGCTCTTGATATTGATAAAGAAGCTATCACAACGGCCATGGTTGAGGCTTTAAGCAACATGGACTACACCTTGCTCTACTGCCTGTCAGTGGGGCCAGGAAGTAGACTCACTGAGACAGACAAAGCTATCATTGAGAACTTGCAAGCTACTCTAGGGACGGAGGTATGGGACAAGTGTGTCGTCTTGTTCACTTTCAGTGACACGGCTAGAGATTGTTTCAGTTCCGACGTAGATTATAAGGACTATCTGAAAGATGTGGCAGAAGAGTTCTCTAAAGTGTTGAAAGGTAGCAGCTCAGAAGCTCCTGTAGTGAAGAGTATTTTTGAGTGTCAAGGTAGAGAGGATATAAGTTTGAGAACTGAAGGTGGCAAGGATGTTGTAGCAATTCCAGTTGGGAAAGACATCAACAGAGCTATGGAGGCTAATATTTTACCAGGAATCTTACAGCCCACAGAGGACTGGACCGACCTCGTGTTCTTTGAACTCATGAGGAAGACCAAAGAGAAGCGTAGGAAGCAATTTGTCAAGTTGAAGTATGGGCTAGCTGTGGCTGGCAGTCTGAGCACAAGCATGGTGGTTGGTGCCGTCATTGGGGGAGCAGTGGGTGTGGCTGCCGGAATAGTGGGCGGTCCGGGAGGAGTGATTGTAGGAGGAGGGTTGGGGGTCACAGCAGGTGCTGGTGTAGCGGCGGCTGTAGTGATGTCCGTCTCCTCTGTAGTGTTCGCAGTAAGAAAGTGGAAGAAGACTAAAGCCACGAGACAGCTATTGCCTGACAAATGAAAATTTTTGTTATATTTGATGTGCGATATTAGTGTTTTGTTGTTGTTGTTGTTGTGCTAAAGTATTAGATGTTCTTCCAGTCATAAAAAAATTGTTCTCTTGTTAGTTTTTAGCAGTCTTGTACTGCAATTCGGGAATGATGAGTACTGCTTTAAGGGTGGCCGCACACCGCCCACGCAATTTTTACCGGTTGGTTGCTAAGCACGATTCTGCTACTTTCTTTATTTGCAGGGCTACTCTACTATACTAGAAGGATAAAGTACCTGCCGAAGATACTGCACACCGACTTTGGAGTGAATCTGAAGGAAATATCATGGCCCCTTTGAAACAACTTTTTTGGAGCGGTGCGGCAAGTTGGAGCTCCAGAATTTTGTACGCCGCTAGCCAAGACGATACTCTAGGGCAAGACAACGAGTTTTTTTCCATTTCAATATTACTTTATGATTTATTTACATTTTTTTCCTTTTATAAGATTTTGAAAAATTCAAATTGTGGTGCCCTTCTTTTTTTTGTGTTCTACACGTGGGCAAAAAATATAGTCGTTCTCATTATTTGATTCCAAGAAAAACTGATTCAAAATTGGATACTCGCAATTCTTAAGAAATAGCCCCACCCCCATATCTCGTACTACGAGTACGCGAGCAATTTTTTTCCTCAATTAGTTTGTATTGGTTCTAAAAAGAGCCCGCCTATATCAAGAGTAAACAAACATCAATACAACAATAACAAGAGAGTCAGAAGAGAGAGCAGTTTATTGGAGATAGCCATAGGTGAAGGTATTAGATCTGCGCAGCTTGGGAAGTCTTCGCTCCGCAGAAATCGAGCCTGGTATATCCATCCGCTTGAGTTCAGGTGCGCAGAGTCTGGAGAACGGCTACAGGAGGAGAGGCAGCCTGGTGCACCTTGCTGCGTGAGCTCAGACGACGTATGGAGAGTTGCTGTAAACGGATATGAGACAACAAGAAGCTAAACTAAAACACCACAACTTCGCAAAGTATACTTCTGCTACTACTGCGCGATAGTTTCTGCTCATGTATTATCAAATGGTGGGGTATTGGTGGGGAATAAATTAATGTCCGGATCTACAGGCAGTGCGCGTTGCTATGTGCGGCCACCCTTAACTGGTGTAATAACATGCCTTGTTTGTGTTCCATATTGAAATTAGAAGACTTTGAGATTGTTTTGGCATAATACACATATGAATTTGATAAACAAATAGAGATCAATTAACCATAACATTATAATAGATTGGATCAGTAGCCGTATCTCTGAAAGTGCTTTTCAGATAGTCAATATTAACTTGTCCTTACTGCTAGCATAGATGTGTATGATGAGTGTATATATTATATATATATATATATATATATGCATACACATATATATGGCACATTCCCAGGGTATGCTGCCATCAGTTTTGTTGGGCAGCATTAGAGCTGGGCGATATTGGATAATCACAGGTGATACAATACTTACCTACATTATCGTGTAAAGCGATATATCACGATATTTCATAAATAATATAAATTTTATCTAAACTGAGCTTGCTGTGTTCATCATCTTACAGTCCAAAGTTAGTCCTCCGGGATAAAACTGTGTTGCTTCCTTAAGCCAGAATTTGAACTCGCAGCCATTGCTAGCTACTTTAAAAACTTTACTAGTACCGCGTTACGGCCATGTTTACAAACAACGAAACGGCTGTTCCTTTAATCTGTCATGCGCGTGAAGTTCCCGCATTAATATAACGACCCGTACCAATGGTTTTCTGATAAAACGATAATACCGTGCAAATGCAATTGAAATATTGCTTCACGATGTCGGGTTTTTATCGTGGTGCAACGATAATACCGGTATATTGCCCAGCTCTAGGCAGCATAGAGAGTTTCAGCTTAAAAGAGTTTAATAGTAAGTTGTATGGCAGAGCTACACAGAGTGGCAATCTATGTAAGTAAGAAACAAGAATAAAAAAAGATTACATGTATGACAGTTTAAGTACCTTCTCCACTCGGTGCCTAGCAACTGAGCTTGTACACACTATATAAATAAACGCTATGTTCACTATGTCAATAAAGCTAATGAGCTACACCGTGGACAAACATGTTAATTCATCACCAAATCCCTACTGTAACCCAATGCTCTCCCACCTCCCTGACTGGTCTTCCTCCTGCAGTAACTGCCATGACTCCAACACATACATGTATGTACATAGTTTGCCTCATAGTGTAAGCTAATGATATTCATTTCCCAAGTTTACAACTCACACAGGAAATAGATACTCAGTCTAATAAGGAAATGTATATTCTAACTCACATACTTACCCTATACATTACTAAGGCAAGCCTAGTTTAGTGACTGATAAAGCTGATGTCTGGAAATCCACCCAATAGGGACCAGTTTCCTGACCCAAGTGAACTCTGTGTGCTGGTTGCTGGAAAGCCAGGCAATGGGAAGTCCACAGCTCTGAATAATGTGTTTGATGTGCAGCTGGAGACTGGAGTCACTTCTGGTTCAGTCACTAAGAAAATAGAAGTCACTAAAGTTAGAAAGAATGGAATAGCACTCACAGTTGTGGACACACCTGGACTAGGAGCATTGGACATTAAAAAAGAAGTAGTTACTAATGAAATAGCAGAGGTCTTGAATGGGAGACCTTACACTTTACTCTATTGCCTCTCTGTCTCTCCTGATTGTCGTTTGACTGAATTAGATGAGACTATAGCCAGAAACTTGCAGGCCACTCTTGGTGAGGAGGTTTGGGACAGATGTGTGCTGTTGCTCACTTTCAGCGATACTGCTAGATCTGCTGATGATTTCAAACTGAATGCTGGGGACTATAAGGATTACATCAAGGGTGTTGCTGTTGGATTTGGTTCTATTCTTAGCAATATTGGTTCTACTGATGTCAGAGTTTGTAGTGTGTTTGATTATGACAGCAATACAATTTTCATCCGTGCTGAGAGAGGCAGAGAAGTCATGGCTATTCCAGTGGGGAAAAGTGTCTCCAGAGAAGGAGTAGATAAAATTCTGCCAGATGTGATTGGCTCTGATGAATGTTGGACTGATCTGGTGTTTGTGGAAATCATGAGGATGACCAATGAGAGCCATCGGAGGTCATTCATGGCGCTGAAATACGGAGTACAAGCAACCAATTGTGGTGCTTCTTCGGTCATAGTGCCCGGTACTAGCAGTTCCTCCAGTGCTTTATGGGATACCATTAAAAGAGTTCGTGCTGTTAATTTTTAACTTATATGTGTCATAAAGTTAGTCTATAGTGTTTGATGGAATTTGTATCAGAGTCATAATCATGATCATATGTAGCTAATCTACTGTATTTCATTTCTTTCATTATCATCAATATGCTCATTGACTTTTGTATTATTATTTTTTTAAGTGTTAGTATAAGGAAAATATTTACAACAATAATAGAATTTGTTTTAGAATTCTTATATACATTTGGGGAAGGCAACTGAAATGTCACTAATGGCTTATTCATTTTTAGTCCTATCTATCTATCTCTTTCATTTCTTTACCAATAACAACAATGGCAATAATAATAATAATAAAATCCCTTGTTATTGTTTGCCCTTCTATTTTGGTAGTTCATGCTATTATTTATAGGATTATGATAGTGTGTCAACACTTCCGTGGTTATAACTGTTTTCAGTTTGTTTTTCCTCGCAGCTCTGATTGGGAATGTTGCAAATGTTTTTCTATTGAACTTTGAGTCTGTGTTTTGAAAACTAAATTCTATAGTGTACACTTTCCAATAGTTCAGAGCATCTTAGACAAGCTTTACAAGTTTAGTGTTGAAGTGAAGATATGGCAATTTATTACAGAAAAAGTTGACTGATGTTCAAGTCTTTTGGAAGATTCGTCTTGTGCAAAGAGTGAGTTGACATTTGCATTATAGTGGCTGAAAGCCTGGCAATAGAAGGTCTACAACTCTCAATGATGTCTTTGGCCTGAGCCCGGAGACGGACTTTTCCTGTCAGTCTGTGACCAATGAGATTCATCTCAAAGGGTCCATGAGAATGATATCAATCTGATGATTTTAGACACATTAGGCTTGGAAACTCTGGATATTGAACAAGGATTGATCATCATGGCCACAAGTGAAGCTCTGAATGTCATAGACTACACCTCACTCTATTGCCTCCAGGAAGCAGGCATACCAAAACAGATAAAGCAATCATCCAAACTTGCAGAGCACTCTGGGCCCCTAAGTACATGTGGGATAAATGTGTGGTGCTGCTTACATTCACGACATGACGTGAAGGGAAAGCTGTAAACGTCAAGTCAAGATTCTAATCACAATCTTATCTAAAGTCTTATGCTATCTGATTGTTTCATGAGGAGTATTTGAAGAATTTGCTAGAGTGATCTCAGAAAGTTTGAACTGTGGCTGTTCAGGAAGTTCCACAGAATTTTCTTCCAATCACGAAATTTATAGAATTGATACTTGTGAAGAAATCATTGCTATTTTAGTTATGAAAAATTGTTCCTTCTAATATTATGCTAATGGAGGGTTGAGTTTGGACAGATCCAACTTGGCTGATATTCTTCCTGGTAAACTGAAACCAACTGATGGACTGGACTAACCTTGTGTTTGTTGAACTCATGTGGAAGAATGAAGATACTTGGAGACAATTTTTTGTGGTGCTGAAGTACGCGCCACCGATGGCTGGCAGTGTGAGTGGCTTTATTGCTTCTGGTGTGGCAATTGGTGGAGCTGCTGGCGCTGCTGCAAGTGCTGCTCTAGGCCCTGTTGGATCTATGGCTGCTGGGAGCATTGGGGCTGGAGCTGGGGCAGGTGTCGGGGGAGTGATAGGCATGACTATTACTGCCATTGTGACAGTTTGAAATTGAGTAAAATAAAGTTTGGCTACATGTCAACTATTGCACAATCACAGCATCTCAAGTAGGAAGTATTTCCAAGATGAGGCAATCAACAAAGAGAAGCAAGAAGGTGGAGGCATTGCTTTGTAGTACCTTTAGAGAGAATATTGCCACTCACTATGACTTGGACAAAGAAGTGACTACTCACCAGCTATTTATAACTTTTTGGGGAGAGAATGGTCATGCAAAACTACAAGTTGAGAAGTGTGTCCTTTTTGTCTCACTAGAAACTCCATGGTTAGCTGCCTCTCCTGATGGTTTGGTGCATGACCCTGCTGTATCTCATTCTTTAGATCTAGTCATCGAGATATACAAAATGTATACTCTGTTCACCAACTTTCTCTACAGGAAGCTGTGCAGATGTCCTCATTTTGCTTGGAGTATAAAGAAAAAGAGAACGCTTTTATACTGAAAAGGAAGCACGATTTTTATTATCAGATACAATGTCGGCTCTATTGCACAGACTGAAATTGTTTTGACTTTGTGCTCAGAACAGATATGGCCATGCATGTGCACAGAACGGAAAGGGACAGATTATTGTGGGATTCATATTCTGAAACTAAAGAAATTGTATTTTCATCTCTCCTGTCAGAGCTAGCTTCTCCGAGGCTTCGTCAAGGGGATATTAGGGATCCACCCAGCTAACTGATTTCAAAATTCACTCTAGAACTTTTACTTTGTTCCGTATATTTATTGTACTAATTGCTTCTTTATTATTTGAGCAACCTAAGTTTTTCTGATAGTTCCAGCTCTAGAAAGCTCAGCCATTGTGGCAACCACATGTACTTATATGGGAACCACAACTACAAGCTAGTACGTAGATTGTGAATGTGTGGGTGAAACATTATACCCTAACCTTAAGCATCTCAGACAAGCAATATTACGAATTTGGTGTTGGAGAAGATGGCAGAGTATCACAGAGAAAAGCTGACTAACACTTCAGATCTTTTGAAAGATCCATCTTGTGCCAAAAGTGAGTATGGGTCAGTCGGGAGCAGTGACATTTGCATTATGGTTGCTGGAAAGCCTGGCAATGGGAAATCTACTGCTCTTAATAATATCTTTGGCCTGAATCAGAAGACTGAAATTTCCTGTCACTCTGTGACCAAAAAGATTCATGTGCAAAAGGTCAAGAAGAATGGTGTCAATCTGATGATTTTGGACACACCCGGCTTGGGGGCTCTCGATATTAACCAAAAACTGATCATCTTGGCCATGAGTGAAGCTCTGAAAAAGATGGACTACACCTTACTCTATTGCCTGTCTGTTGGACCTAGCAACAGGCTCACCGAAGTGGATAAAGCAATCATCCAAAACCTGCAGAGCACTCTGGGTCCCCAAGTGTGGGATAAATGTGTGGTGCTGTTTACTTTCAGTGACATGACCAGGAGGGAAAGCTTTAATACTTCAAGTCAAGATTCTAATTATAAGATATATTTGAAAAATGTGGCTGAGGAATTTTCCAAAATTATAAAGTGTGGCAGTTCTGAAGGTCCCACGGTGAAGTCTGTATTAGAATTTTCTTCCACTGACGACATTCATAGTAGAGTTGATACTCATAATGACATCATTGCTATTCCGGTTGGGAAAATTGTTCCTTCAAATAATAATCTAAGTGAGATGAGTTCAGAGAGAGCACACTTACCTGATATTCTGCCTGGCATACTGAAACCAACAGACGACTGGACTGACCTCGTGTTTATCGAACTCATGCGAAAGACTAAAAATTCACAAAGAAAACCGTTCGTGGTGCTAAAGTACGGGGCCGCGATAGCTGCTAGCATTAGCAGCTTTGTTGCTGCTGGTGCGGCAATTGGTGGAGCTGCTGGCACTGCTACAGGTGCTGTTCTAAGCCCTATTGGATCTCTGGCTGCTGGGAGCATAGGGGCTGCAGCTGGGGCAGGTGTCGGGGGAGTGATAGGCATGGCTATTACTGCCATTGTGACAGTTTTGAAATTGAGGAGAGAAAAAACACTTGGCTACACGTCAACTATTGCACAATGAGTGACAGACTAGATTTTGTATAAGATTGTGTGTTTATCTGCGGATATATGTACTGATTTGTATTAGGAAACGAGTTGAAATAGATTAATATGTTTTTTATGGTACATTTTTAATGTGAGTATTACACTGTACTTCTACTGCATAGAAATTAAATGTATTTACTTAAACAGTAGTTTGAAACTGAAAGATGTCAGATATTTTGTGTCAGCTATCACATTATATAAGAACCCATTAATTTTTTCCAAAAACATTTTATAAATATAATTCTTTTGTATTCGATATAAGTAGATACATATAAATTAGTACATGCCCAGGCTGACAAAACTTAGTGTAGTTAAGGTGGTTTTTAAATATGGAATTATATCATTATGAAAACACTGTTAGACTCTTATGGCTGGCATTAGCTGTGCGTGATTTGCAGTGCATCTGTGCGGAACTAGTTAATGAAATTCATGAGCTGTTGACATTTGGTATTAATAATCATTCAGTTCGGTGAAAGAAGTCCCTCGATAGCATTCTTTAATTAATTATACTCCTTATTTAATTCCTTTGTATAAAATTGCACTGTAGCATCTAGAAACTGCCATAAGATATTTGCTTCTTTCAAGGTTAGTTAAATGGCTGACGAGAGAGAAGAGATTTCTGAAATGTCGAGCCTGATGATGCCAGAGGGTAGTCCTAGGGCTAGTCAAGTAGATCTCCATAAAAACAAAGTGTGTATTATGACTGCTGGAAAGCCAGCCAGTGGGAAATCTACAGCTCTCAACAACATATTTGACCTCCAGCTTGAAACTGGGATATCTGCACACTCAGTTACTCGGCGAATTGTCCCAACTAAAGTCTCAAAGAACGGTGCTGAGCTTGTAGTCATCGATACTCCAGGATTGGGAGCTCGCGATATTGACAAGGAAGCCATAGCTATGGCCATGGGTGAAGTTGTTTCCCAAACAGACTACACTTTGTTGTACTGTTTATCCGTAGCCCCTAGCAGTCGTCTAACCGAAGAAGACGAGACCATTATTATAAATTTGAGCAAGGTATTGGGCAATGAGGTGTGGAATAAATGTGTCTTGCTGTTTACCTTCAGCGATACAGCTTGGCGTGACGAGTTTGCTGCCAAGAATGATGTAGAAAGATACAAAAAGCATATGGAAGGCATGGCTGCCCAGTTTACCAATATATTGAACAAATGTGGTCCCTCTCTACCCATGGTGAAGACGGTGTTTGAACAGCGAGGAGACCAATACATTACAGCATTTCCTGCTGGTAAGGAGCGTAATTTGACTGGTATTATATTACCTGGAATCCTTGAAGTGGCAGACAATCGTAACTGGACCGACGTAGTGTTTGACGAAATTAGAAAGAAGACAGCCAAGGACCAAAGAAATGCACTTGATAAGCTGAAATATGGTGCAGCGGTGGCAGGATCTGCAGCCTCTGCTGCCTTTGTGGGACTGGTGGTGGGTGCAGGAGTAGGAGCTACAGCAGGTGCCTTCGCTGGTCCTGTAGGAATCGTGGCGGCTGGAGGGATTGGAGCTGCAGGAGGAGCGGCCATCGGTGGAGCCACTGGATTAGCATCTGCTGTTCTCATGGCTTTTAGAAGGTGGAGGAAAAAATCAAAGATTAAACAGGAACTTCTTTCTACTGAGGCAAAAACTTCGAAATGAATTATAATAAAATACAATTTATTGAGTTTCTCCTTTTTATATGTTGTATATTAGTTTAGTGTGTATATATTTCTAGATTAAATTACATCGAGCGTAACGAGTGATATTTAAAAACAAGAGTTAAATCCATTGCAAACAGATTGCAAACAAAACACTATTTATTACTTCAACTATTTGATATGGCCGCAGTATAATATTCATGCTATTCCCATAGCCTTTTACTCTGAAATTTTCCTTTTTCTCTGACATCACAAAATGCCATATTCATCAACATGGCTAACCATTAACCGCACCCCCTACAGCTGCTATCAGGGATTTCCCTAACTTGCCAAACCACTTGCAATGCCATAACGTCAGCCATTATTCAGCCAGAACAAAAAAAAAAAAACACCTACGACCATAAAAGCAAGTTAGCTTGAGTAGATTACAATGTGTGTATTCTCACTCTAGCAATTACAACAAAGACGAATTTAGATTGACACTTTCTCACCTAAAGGGGTCTCGAAAAAAGCAAAGGAAAAATGTGAAAAAATCTTAGTTGTCACTGGGGATTTGAACCCAGGGCTACTGACTTTAGCCACCAGTGCTCTAACCACTAAGCTACGACAACCCTCGACTTCCAAGACTCTCACATTTTTCCTTTATACTGTTGAGTAGTACTGCTTGCTGCAGTCTCGATGTTGACCAGAAACACCTCCCCCTCCGGAGAAGAGCCATAATTTGTGGATTAAAAAGGCTTTAACATCACAATTATCAAGTTCAGACCCTTCATAAAAACTAGGTGAGAAAGTGTCCATCTAGTTTTTAGACTCATTCCCCTTATAGGGATACAACCGCTTAAGTATGCATTGTAATAGTGATAGAGAAGTGAGGTGAGAGTAAGCTAGCACAGAGTGGCAACTTGTAACTATTAGTTTGCAGATTTGTATTCAATGTAGTAGAAATGCCTTTTGTGTTAGACTGGTATGATTCATTGCCATTGCAAAAAGTCCCTCGGCAACTTTCAGGCACTTGTACAAAATAAGACCATATACTGGCTGAGACTTTGCATTTTGTGACATAGGTAGCAATTTGGAAGAGCAGGGTTGCAAAATGACCGAAGAGGTTTCGGAAATGTCGAGCCTGATGACGCCAGAGTGTAGTTCTACAGCTAGTCAAGTAGATCTCCATAAAAGCAAAGTGTGTATTATGACTGCTGGAAAGCCAGCCAGTGGGAAATCTACAGCTCTCAACAACATATTTGACCTCCAGCTTGAAACCGGGATTTCTGCACACTCAGTTACTCAGCGAATTGTCCGAATAGAAGTCTCAAAAAATGGTGTAGAACTTCTAGTGATCGATACTCCAGGATTAGGAGCTCGTGATATTGACAAGGAAGCCATAGCTATGGCCATGGGTGAAGTTGTTTCCCAAACAGACTACACTTTGTTGTACTGTTTATCCGTAGCCCCTAGCAGTCGTCTAACTGAAGAAGATGAGACCATTATAGTCAATCTGAACAAAGTGCTGGGTTCTAGCGTGTGGACTAAGTGTGTGGTGCTGTTTACCTTCAGCGATACAGCTTGGAATGAGGAATTCGCTGACAACAGTGATGTAGATAGATACAAGAGGCACATGGTTGACATGGCCGCTCAGCTTACTAATATTTTGAGGAAATGTGGCTCTTCTGTGCCTGTTGTATAAACTGTGTTTGAAGAACGAGAAGAGAAAGACATCACAGCTTTTCCGGTCGGGAAGAATCTAAATGTAACTGACACAATCTTACCTGGAATTTCAGGCTTGGCAGAGAATCAGAACTGGACTGATATCGTGTTTGAAGAAATTCGAAGGAAGACCGCTAAAGATAAGCGGAATGCACTGATTACTCTGAAGTACGGAGCAGCAGTAGCAGGATCGGCTGCTTCTGCAGCGTTTGCCGGTATGGTGATTGGCGCAGGAGTAGGAGCAACGGTGGGTGCCTTCGCTGGTCCAGTAGGGATCGTGGCAGCTGGGGGTATCGGAGCTGCAGGAGGAGCGGCCATAGGTGGAGCTACTGGTTTAGTATCTGCTGTTGCTATGGCCTTCAGAAAGTGGAGCAAAAAGTCCAAGATAAAGCAAGAACTTCTTTCAGGAAATGTTAAGACTTCTAAGTTTTGAGGTTTAATATTTTTGGTTGTGTGCAATAACAGTTCATTGATTTACACCTGAAAGTATAATTTCTAACTGGGCATCAATGTTTTGTATTAGCTATCCATTTCACTTCATATTGTTATAAAGTCAGATTAAAATTTTAGCTTAGTATTATAATGGTCTGGTAAGGTATCATCAATGCACAAATACAACTATGTACATAAAGTAGCTGTGTAGATTCTTTGACAATACCCATGATCAATAGGAGATATTAAATTCAAGTTTTCCAACCTATTTTACTTCATTGAGTTAGGCAGAGTATCAGTAAACTGTTTGAAAGGATTAAATACGTTGTCAAGGTTTTACTCTTTCTCAGCTGAAATGATTGTCATTATTAGCAGTTTTTCTTAGTTTCAACAGCCAATATATGTTTAATTATAACTTAACCTGATATAATAAAGCAGTAAGCATGCCCACCAGTTATCTTGCTGCTTATATTGTGTTCAAAGTCACCACGGAGAGTTCAAAATCGTTGACCCCTGAAGATGACTTTGGCAAAAGAGTCAAAATTTCGCGTTTTAATTAATCATATTGGCTGTTAAAACCGAAAAAACTACTATTATTATTCACTAGCAAGTACCCCGCCACACAGTGGCGCTTGACCTATTACAAAGTAAGAATGCAGTAGCATAAGTTATCTTGCTCGGTTACCATTCTCTACCATTGGTTAATGTTACGTAAGTTTTCCTCTCCTGCTCTCTTCTTTCTGAACAATCTCAGCTTTTCTTATCTCCCATCTTTCCTTTAACTTTTTTCTGTACCTCTCTTGCTTCTGAATCTCTCTGCCCTATTATCATGATAGTGGACTTGAGCTTTGCGAAACTGTTGCAGGCTTCTTTTTCGTACATTCGCCTTCCTTTTTTAAACCGGAGTGGCCTTTGCTGTCAATTCCACCCACATTTTAGTTACAGTTAGCTAATATCGCGCCTTTTTTTCCTTCTCTTACGTTCCTTTTTAAACCTACGCTGCCTTACCTCACCAATTCCAACAGCCTTTTATAGTTAATCGCCTTTTGCCTTCTCTTTCATACTTTTTCCTTCTTTTACTTTCACCTTCCTTTTGAAACATACGCTGCCTTCCCCCGTCTACTATTACACCCCCTTTTTAGTTATACAATTAATAACTTTCTACTGAATGTGATGATGCTTTACCAATTCATGTAAAGACTGCGCTTTACCAAACTGTTTGAGCTCATGAATTATTCATGAATACACACACCGTCGGTTGTCATCGTTACAGACACACAAGTGTATTATTATATAGATGGTCTAACACACCTTTTTTCTTCTTTTCTTTTTTTTGATTTCACTGTTTGTACTGACTATCTACCTCACTGTTCTTACAATAGCTTTGTTTTTTAGCTGCAAGCCTAAACAATTAGAAAGTTGTATTCCCTCGTCACCTACATACATATGTTGATGACTCAGTGGAGGATGCCATGCCTACAACTGTCAAGTGGGCATGCATGCATGCACAGGTATGTATGCAGCTGCTTGGGCTCTCATATACCTCTGTTATTAAAAACTTTACTAGTACCGCGTTACGGCCATGTTTACAAACAACGAAACGGCTGTTCCTTTAATCTGTTATGCGCTTGAAGTTCCCGCATTAATATAACGACCCGTACCAACGGTTTTCTGAGACAACGATAATACCGTGCAAATGCAATTGAAATATCGCTTCGCGATGTTGGGTTTTTATCGCGGTGCAACGATAATACCGGTATATCGCCCAGCTCTAGGCAACATAGAGAGTTACAGCTTAAAAGAGTTTAATAGTAAGTTGTATGGCAGAGCTACACAGAGTGGCAATCTATGTAAGTAAGAAACAAGAATATAAAAAAGATTACATGTATGACAGTTTAAGTACCTTCTCCACTCGGTGCCCAGCAACTGAGCTTGTACACACTATATAATTAAACGCTATGTTCACTATGTCAATAAAACTAATGAGTACACCGTGGACAAACATGTTAATTCATCACCAAATCCCTGCTGTAACCCAACTCTCCCACCTCCCTGACTGGTCTTCCTCCTGCAGTAACTGCCATGACTCCAACACATACATGTATGTACATAGTTTGCCTCATAGTGTAAGCTAATGATATTCATTTCCCAAGTTTACAACTCGCACAGGAAATAGACACTCATAACTCTTAGTCTAATAAGGAAATGTATATTCTAACTCACATACTTACCCTATACATTACTAAGGCAAGCCTAGTTTAGTGACTGATAAAGCTGATGTCTGGAAATCCACCCAATAGGGACCAGTTTCCTGACCCAGGTGAACTCTGTGTGCTGGTTGCTGGAAAGCCAGGCAATGGGAAGTCCACAGCTCTGAATAATGTGTTTGATGTGCAGCTGGAGACTGGAGTCACTTCTGGTTCAGTCACTAAGAAAATAGAAGTCACTAAAGTTAGAAAGAATGGAATAGCACTCACAGTTGTGGACACACCTGGACTAGGAGCATTGGACATTAAAAAAGAAGTAGTTACTAATGAAATAGCAGAGGTCTTGAATGGGAGACCTTACACTTTACTCTATTGCCTCTCTGTCTCTCCTGATTGTCGTTTGACTGAATTAGATGAGACTATAGCCACAAACTTGCAGGCCACTCTTGGTGAGGAGGTTTGGGACAGATGTGTTCTGTTGCTCACTTTCAGCGATACTGCTAGATCTGCTGATGATTTCAAACTGAATGCTGGGCTCTATAAGAAATACATCAAGGGTGTTGCTGTTGGATTTGGTTCTATTCTTAGCAATATTGGTTCTACTGATGTCAGAGTTTGTACTGTGTTTGATTATGACAGCAATACAATTTTCATTCGTGCTGAGAACGGCAAAGAAGTCATGGCTATTCCAGTGGGGAAACGAGTCTCCGGAGAAGGAGTAGATAAAATGCTGCCAGATGTGATTGGCTCTGATGAATGTTGGACTGATCTGGTGTTTGTGGAAATCATGAGGATGACCAATGAGAGCCATCGGAGGTCATTCATGGCGCTGAAATACGGAGTAGAAGCAACCGATTGTGGTGCTTCTTCAGTCGTAGTGCCCGGTACTAGCAGATCCTCCAGTGTTGCTGATGAGGGTGGGGCTACTGGTGGAGGTGGGGTCACTAGTGGAGGCGGGGTCACTGGTGGAGGCAGGGTCACTAGTAGAGGCGGGGTCACTGGTGGAGGCGGGGTCACTAGTGAAGGCATGATCACTGATGATTCTGATGGGTGCTTGGCCAGTCCCCTTGAGGAAACGAGTTCTTCTCTCAGCTTTTCTGCTATAATGTGGGATGAAGGGAAGTCTTTACGTGTTTTATGGGATACCATCAAAAGACTTCGAGGGTCAACACCAGCTTTATTAGAAGATAGCACCTGAATCGTGTGGCCTTGCTGTTAATTTATAACTTATATGTGCCATAAAGTTTGTCTACAGTGTTTGATGGATTGTATCAGAGTCATAATCATGATCTTAGCTAATCTCCACTGTATTTCATTTCTTTAATTATCATCATTATGCTCATTCACTTTTGTATTATTTTTTTAAAGTTTTTTATTATGTTGTATAAGAAAGGCTAAGGAAAGTCTTGACAATAAGAATAGAATTTGTTTTAGAATTTTTATATACATTTGGGGAAGGCAAGTGAAATGTCACTAATGGCTTATTAATTTTTGTTCTATCTATCTCTTTCATTTCTTTTCCTATAGCAACAGCAACAAAAATAACAACAAAAATAATAATGATAATAATAGTATTGTAATTGTTTGCACTTCTATTTTGATAGTTCATGCGTAATTTATAGGATTATGATAGTGTGTCAACACTTCCGTGGTTATAACTGTTTTCAGTTTGTTTTTCCTCACAGCTCTGATTGGGAATTTTGGAAAATGTTATTCTATTGAACTTTGAGTCTTGTGTTTTGAAAACTAAATTCTATAGTGTACACTATTCCAATAGTTCAGAGCATCTTAGACAAGCTTTTCAAGTTTAGTGTTGAAGTGAAGATATGGCAAATTATTACAGAGAAAAGCTGACTGACACTTCAGATCTTTTGGAAGATCCATCTTGTGCCAAAAGTGAGTATGGGTCAGTCGGGAGCAGTGACATTTGCATTATGGTTGCTGGAAAGCCTGGCAATGGGAAATCTACTGCTCTTAATAATATCTTTGGCCTGAATCAGGAGACTGAAATTTCCTGTCACTCTGTGACCAAAAAGATTCATGTGCAAAAGGTCGAGAAGAATGGTGTCAATCTGACGATTTTGGACACACCAGGCTTGGGGGCTCTCGATATTAACCAAAAACTGATCATCTTGGCCATGAGTGAAGCTCTGAAAAAGATGGACTACACCTTACTCTATTGCCTGTCTGTTGGACCTAGCAACAGGCTCACCGAAGTGGATAAAGCAATCATCCAAAACCTGCAGAGCACTCTGGGTCCCCAAGTGTGGGATAAATGTGTGGTGCTGTTTACTTTCAGTGACATGACCAGGAGGGAAAGCTTTAATACTTCAAGTCAAGATTCTAATTATAAGATATATTTGAAAAATGTGGCTGAGGAATTTTCCAAAATTATAAAGTGTGGCAGTTCTGAAGGTTCCACGGTGAAATCTGTATTAGAATTTTCTTCCACTCACGACATTCATAGTAGAGTTGATACTCATAATGACATCATTGCTATTCCGGTTGGGAAAATTGTTCCTTCAAATGATAATCTAAGTGAGATGAGTTCAGAGAGAGCACGTTTACCTGATATTCTGCCTGGCATACTGAAACCAACAGACGACTGGACTGACCTCGTGTTTATCGAACTCATGCGAAAGACTAAAGATACACAAAGAAAACCTTTCGTGGTACTAAAGTACGGGGCCGCGATAGCTGCTAGCATTAGCAGCCTTGCTGCTGCTGGTGCGGCAATTGGTGGAACTGCTGGTGCTGTTTTAGGTCCTATTGGACTGGCTGCTGGGAGCATAGGGGCTGCAGCTGGGGCAGGTGTCGGAGGAGCGATAGGCATGGCTATTACTGCCATTGTGACAGTTTTGAAATTGAGGAGAGAAAAAACACTTGGCTACACGTCAACTATTGCACAATGAGTGACAGACTAGATTTTGTATAAGATTGTGTGTTTATCTGCAGATATATGTACTGATTTGTATTAGGAAACAAGTTGAAATAGATTAATATGTTGTTTATGGTACATTTTTAATGTGAGTATTACACTGTACTTCTACTTGCATAGAAATTAAATATATTTACTTAAACAGTAGTTCGAAACTGAAAGATGTCAGATATTTTGTGTCAGCTATCACATTATATAAGAACCCATTAATTTTTTCCAAAAACATTTTATAAATATAATTCTTTTGTATTCGATATAAGTAGATACATATAAATTAGTACATGCCCAGGCTGACAAAACTTAGTGTAGTCAAGGTGGTTTTTAAATATGGAATTATATCATTATGAAAACACTGTTAGACTCTTATGGCTGGCATTAGCTGTGCGTGATTTGCAGTGCATCTGTGCAGAACTAGTTAATGAAATTCATGAGCTGTTGACATTTGGTATTCAGTTCGGTGAAAGAAGTCCCTCGATAGCATTCTTTAATTAATTATACTCCTTATTTAATTCCTTTGTATAAAGTTGCACTGTAGCATCTAGAAACTGCCATAAGATATTTGCTTCTTTCAAGGTTAGTTAAATGGCTGACGAGAGAGAAGAGATTTCTGAAATATCGAGCCTGGTGATGCCAAAGGGTAGTCCTAGGGCTAGTCAAGTGGATCTCCATAAAAACAAAGTGTGTATTATGACTGCTGGAAAGCCAGCCAGTGGGAAATCTACAGCTCTCAACAACATATTTGACCTCCAGCTTGAAACCGGGATATCTGCACACTCAGTTACTCAGCGAATTGTCCCAACTAAAGTCTCAAAGAACGGTGCTGAGCTTGTAGTCATCGATACTCCAGGATTGGGAGCTCGCGATATTGACAAGGAAGCCATAGCTATGGCCATGGGTGAAGTTGTTTCCCAAACAGACTACACTTTGTTGTACTGTTTATCCGTAGCCCCTAGCAGTCGTCTAACCGAAGAAGACGAGACCATTATTATAAATTTGAGCAAGGTATTGGGCAATGAGGTGTGGAATAAATGTGTCTTGCTGTTTACCTTCAGCGATACAGCTTGGCGTGACGAGTTTGCTGCCAAGAATGATGTAGAAAGATACAAAAAGCATATGGAAGGCATGGCTGCCCAGTTTACCAATATATTGAAGAAATGTGGTCCCTCTCTACCCATGGTGAAGACGGTGTTTGAACAGCGAGGAGACCAATACATTACAGCATTCCCTGCTGGTAAGGAGCGTAATTTGACTGGTATTATATTACCTGGAATCCTTGAAGTGGCAGACCATCGTAACTGGACCGACGTAGTGTTTGACGAAATTAGAAAGAAGACAGCCAAGGACCAAAGAAATGCACTTGATAAGCTGAAATATGGTGCAGCGGTGGCAGGATCTGCAGCCTCTGCTGCCTTTGTGGGACTGGTGGTGGGTGCAGGAGTAGGAGCTACAGCAGGTGCCTTCGCTGGTCCTGTAGGAATCGTGGCGGCTGGAGGGATTGGAGCTGCAGGAGGAGCGGCCATCGGTGGAGCCACTGGATTAGCGTCTGCTGTTCTCATGGCTTTTAGAAGGTGGAGGAAAAAATCAAAGATTAAACGGGAACTTCTTTCTACTGAGGCAAAAACTTCGAAATGAATTATAATTAAATACAATTTATTGAGATTTTTTTCCTCCTTTTTGTATGTTGTATATTAGTTTAGTGTGTATTTCTAGACTAGTGTATTTCTAGACTAGTGATGTGCTTGAGCACAAATGGCGAGCGAGCCTAAAGACTATACTATTTTTATATGAATGATTTTGACTTCTAACACTGAAGCTACTGAAAACAAGGTCGAGTTTTTAAATTACGCATACACTGTAAAGGGATTTCAGTACCATAGTAACAACTCTCTGCAACTGCTTGAATTGAAGGAAAAACAACAACAAATTATTAAATAGTGGCTGTAAAGCACAATGCTTTGACACAACTGGACATACACCTACACAGACTTACCTTCGTGGTTAGTCTAGTGGACAATGCATTTTCAAGTTTATACTGTTGCGTACGGCTTATAACAATGCCAAAGAGCGCATTGACGTACCACCGCCACTAACTCAAATAGAAATGGAAGTCCCGTAAGTTTTCAATTTTAACTGGACCCGTAAAAGAATTCAAAATGGTAAACAATTCAATTTCTAGGGTGATACTGGTACTGATCGATAAACCAGAGGATTCTGTTAGTGAATTTTGGGACGGGGTCGACCACCGAACTAACACAAAAACGCGAGGATCAAAGTACAAAAATGCCTTACGTACGTCCAAACATATATATAAACCAACAAACATCCCTGATTTTCAGTTGTGTTACCCCTGTAAGTGTCTCGCTCGCCAATTAGATTACATCGAGCGTAACGAGTGATATTTAAAAACAAGAGTTAAATCCATTGCAAACACAGATTGCAAACAAAACACTATTTATTACTTCAACTATTTGATATGGCCGCGGTATAATATTCATGCTATTCCCATAGCCTTCTACTCTGAAATTTTCCTTATTCTCTGACATCACAAAATGCCATATTCATCAACATGGCTAACCATTAACTGCACCCCCTACAGCTGCTATCAGGGATTTCCCTAACTTGCCAAACCACTTGCAATGCCATAACGTCAGCCATTATTCAGCCAGAACAAAAAAAAAACACCTACGACCATAAAAGCAAGTTAGCTTGAGTAGATTACAATGTGTGTATTCTCTCACTCTAGCAATTACAACAAAGACTAATTTTAGATTGACATTTTCTCACCTAAAAGGGTTTGGAAAAAAGCAAAGGAAAATGTGAAAAAATCTTAGTTGTCGCCGGGGAATCGAACCCAGGGCCACTGGCTTTAGCCACCAGTGCTCTAACCACTGAGCTACGACAACCCTCGACTTCCAAGACTCTCACATTTTTCCTTTATACTGTTGAGTAGCACTGCTTGCTGCAGTCTCGGTGTTGACCAGAAACACCTCCCCCTCCGGAGAGGAGCCATAATTTATGGATTAAAAAAGCTTTAACATCACAATTATCAAGTTCTGACCCTTCATAAAAACTAGGTGAGAAAGTGTCAATCTAGTTTTTAGACTCATTCCCCTAATAGGGATACAACCGCTTAAGGATGCATTGTAATAGTGATAGAGAAGTGAGGTGAGAGTAAGCTAGTACATAGTAGCAACTTGTAACTATTAGTTTGCAGATTTGTATTCAATGTAGTAGAAATGCCTTTTGTGTTAGACTGGTATGATTCATTGCCATTGTAAAAAGTCCCTCGGCAACTTTCAGGCATTGTACAAAATAAGACCATATACTGGCTGAGACTTTGCATTTTGTGACATAGGTAGCAATTTGGAAGAGCAGGGTTGCAAAATGACCGAAGAGATTTCGGAAATGTCGAGCCTGATGATGCCAGAGGGTAGTCCTAGGGCTAGTCAAGTGGATCTCCATAAAAGCAAAGTGTGTATTATGACTGCTGGAAAGCCAGCCAGTGGGAAATCTACAGCTCTCAACAACATATTTGACCTCCAGCTTGAAACCGGGATTTCTGCACACTCAGTTACTCAGCGAATTGTCCGAATAGAAGTCTCAAAAAATGGTGTAGAACTTCTAGTGATCGATACTCCAGGATTAGGAGCTCGTGATATTGACAAGGAAGCCATAGCTATGGCCATGGGTGAAGTTGTTTCCCAAACAGACTACACTTTGTTGTACTGTTTATCCGTAGCCCCTAGCAGTCGACTAACTGAAGAAGATGAGACCATTATAGTCAATCTGAACAAAGTGCTGGGTTCTAGCGTGTGGACTAAGTGTGTGGTGCTGTTTACCTTCAGCGATACAGCTTGGAATGAGGAATTCGCTGACAACAGTGATGTAGATAGATACAAGAGGCACATGGTTGACATGGCCGCTCAGCTCACTAATATTTTGAGGAAATGTGGCTCTTCTGTGCCTGTTGTAAAAACTGTGTTTGAAGAACGAGAAGAGAAAGACATCACAGCTTTTCCGGTTGGGAAGAAGCTAAATGTAACTGACACAATCTTACCTGGAATTTCAGGCTTGGCAGAGAATCAGAACTGGACTGATATCGTGTTTGAAGAAATTCGGAGGAAGACCGCTAAAGATAAGCGGAATGCACTGGTTACTCTGAAGTACGGAGCAGCAGTAGCAGGATCGGCTGCTTCTGCAGCGTTTGCCGGTATGGTGATTGGCGCAGGAGTAGGAGCAACGGTGGGTGCCTTCGCTGGTCCAGTAGGGATCGTGGCAGCTGGTGGTATTGGAGCTGCAGGAGGAGCGGCCATAGGTGGAGCTACTGGTTTAGTATCTGCTGTTGCTATGGCCTTCAGAAAGTGGAGGAAAAAGTCCAAGATAAAGCAAGAACTTCTTTCAGGAAATGTTAAGACTTCTAAGTTTTGAGGTTTAATATTTTTGGTTGTGTGCAGTAACAGTTCATTGATTTATACCTGAAAGTATAATTTCTAACTGGGCATCAATGTTTTGTATTAGCTATCCATTTCACTTCATATTGTTATAAAGTCAGATTAAAATTTTAGCTTAGTATTATAATGGTCTGGTAAGGTATCATCAATGCTCAAATACAACTATGTACATAAAGTAGCTGTGTAGATTCTTTGACAATACCCATGATCAATAGGAGATATTAAATTCAAGTTTTCCAACCTATTTTACTTCATTGAGTTAGGCAGAGTATCAGTAAACTGTTTGATAGGATTAAATACGTTGTCAAGGCTTTACTCTTTCTCAGCTGAAATGATTGTCATTATTATACCAGTTTTTCTTAGTTTCAACAGCCAATATATGTTTAATTATAACTTAACCTGATATAATAAAGCAGTAAGCATGCCCACCAGTTATCTTGCTGCTTATATTGTGTTCAAGGTCACCACGGAGAGTTCAAAATTGTTGACCCCTGAAGATGACTTTGGCAAAAGAGTCAAAATTTCGAGTCAAGTCTTAATTAATCATAATATATTGGCTGTTAAAACAGAAAAAACGACTATTATTATTATTATTCACTAGCAAGTACCCCGCCACACAGTGGCGCTTGACCTATTACAAAGTAAGAATGCAGTAGCATAAGTTATCTTGCTCGGTTACCATTCTCTACCATTGGTTAATGTTACGTAAGTTTTCCTCTCCTGCTCTCTTCTTTCTGAACAATCTCAGCTTTTCTTATCTCCCATCTTTCCTTTCTTCATCCCTTTCTATACCTCTCTTGCTTCTGAATCTCTCTGCCCTATTATCATGATAGTGGACTTGAGCTTTGCGAAACTGTTGCAGGCTTCTTTTTCGTACATTCGCCTTCCTTTTTTAAACCGGAGTGGCCTTTGCTGTCAATTCCACCCACATTTTAGTTACAGTTAGCTAATATCGCGCCTTTTTTTCCTTCTCTTACGTTCCTTTTTAAACCTACGCTGCCTTACCTCACCAATTCCAACAGCCTTTTATAGTTAATCGCCTTTTGCCTTCTCTTTCATACTTTTTCCTTCTTTTACTTTCGCCTTCCTTTTGAAACATACGCCGCCTTCCCCCGTCTACTATTACACCCCCTTTTTAGTTATACAATGAATAACTTTCTACTGAATGTGATGATGCTTTACCAATTCATGTAAAGACTGCGCTTTACTAAACTGTTTGAGCTCATGAATTATTCATGAATACACACACCGTCGGTTGTCATCGTTACAGACACACAAGTGTATTATTATATAGATGGTCTAACACACCTTTTTTTATTATTATTATTATTTTATTTTTTTTACTGTTTGTACTACTGAAAACCACAATTGGTGACACGGGACTATCTACCTCACTGTTCTTACAATAGCTTTGTTTTTTAGCTGCAAGCCTAAACAAATAGAAAGTTGTATTCCCTCGTCACCTACATACATATGTTGATGACTCGGTGGAGGATGCCATGCCTACGACTGTCAAGTGGGCATGCATGCATGCACAGGTATGTATGCTGCTGCTTGTGCTTTCATATACCTCTGTTATTAATACATGTTTGACTGCACTGGGATCTCAAAGTGAAACAGCAGCTGGACTATCAGTTTCGTAATATCTATAGCTTTCTTAACTTTGTAAACATTAGCTTTGTGTAGCCAGAGGCTGTCGTGTTTGGGCTTAAAAGGAAATCTTGAGGGTATTGGAAGATGATAGAGGCAAAGTGCACATAGTGGAGTTCAGAGTTATGTAGTATTAAACGAAATCATTTTATTTGTCTGATGTGAAGCATTTAATTCAGTGAAGTATCTTACATTAGCATCTTGAGTATCATATTGTTTACTATTGTGTATGAAATCTATTGCTATCACAGTCTTTTTGTTCTCAATTTGAGATTTACATCATCTCAACTATATTCATCGTAGGGGGCTTTTGAGCACGCTTCTGCTAGTGCACGACTTTGTATTGATACAGTTTTGCTAACTTTTGGTTTGTGTAATAAACATTGGGTTTTCCAAATTGGAAGGGAGAAACTGTTTACAACTGGCAAAGAGTAGCTATGGCTGGAGGACATGGAAGCTTGGAGAGAGATAGAGTGTTTGTATTGGTAGCAGGAAGATCTGGCAGTGGAAAATCTACAGCTTTGAATAACATGTTCGGACTGGAGTTACCCGTTGGCCTAGTGTCACGCCCTGTTTCTGCGATCTTTGAGCAGATCAGAGTGAAGATGAATGAAGTGGATCTAGTCATTATGGATACTCGTGGTCTGAAGGATTTGAGTGAGGATAGGATGTCTATTGCGAGGGATTTGGCAGAAGTTATCAAGGCTGAGGATTACATTCTACTGTACTGCCTATCAGCAGTCACAGGATGTGGTCTATCTGAAGTAGACAGAACTATAATTCAAAATTTACAGGCAACCTTAGGTAGAGAAGTGTGGCTCAAGTGTGTCCTTCTGCTCACCTTCAGTGATAGAGTCAGGCATTCTTATTTCCCCTCTGCGAGTCAGAAAGATGGCTATAAAGTATATATCAAGACCATAGCTGATGACTTTCAGAGTATAATAGAGGATTGTGGTGAAGATATGCCTTCAGTCAAGACAGTCTTCGAGATAGATTCCAAAGACAACAGAATGGTGGGGAACAATATTATGGCTTACCCTGTGGGGAAGTATGCCGGTGAAGAAGAAAGCCCTTTCTTACTGCCGGGTGTTCCTGTTTCAGGGGATTGGACTGATCCAGTCTTCATTGCAATGGCTAGGAAGATGGACCAGCACAAGAGAAAGGCACTAGTAGGTTTGAAGTATGGTTCAGCTGTGGCTACACAGGCAGTGTCTATAGCACTTGGAGGAGGTTTGGAAAATAGAGCTGGCAATGTTGAGGAAGATGCTGCAGGATCTATTGCTGGTTTGAGTATTGGACTCTCAGTCAGTGACATAATAGCTGCGATTAGATACTGTAAGATAGCTAATTATAAATGAGTCATTTCTCTCTCAACAGTTTTGAATTTTTTACGCAAGTATTTAGTTTACTATAGTGTCCATTGCATACTATATTTTTATATCACCTCCATCTGAATTAGCTGCACCATTAATACTGCCTATTCAATATTTTTAAATATAAACTTTGTCGTGATTTTGTTGCCTAAATTAGCCTACAGAGGTTTATTAATATATCATACTTAAATATATTTTTTTAATTATACACTTATTAGTTATTTATATTGTGTGTATGCTTAGTAAATATTGGTTATCAGATTATCATAATCATATTACAAATATTGTATATACTTTAGTGTGTAGTAGAATACTTTATAGGCCATTCAATTAATTATGTAGCTCAGAAAAAGATTGAAGTCATTGAGTGTGTGTGTTTAGTAACACTGGGTGACTTCATGACCTATGTACATGCTTACAACCTTACTGTTTAAATTGTACAGTTTATTCTGGTCTGTCGGAAAGTTCACAAGCCATAGATTTAGTCTCAAAGTTCACTACTAGTTTGTCGATGACTTCAAATAAATAGTACAACTTGAAAGTAGTTTGTCAATTGTGTATTTTTATAGAAATTGCTTACATAAATGGTTGACATTGCTAGTCTGATGTTTGAAGTATTTTTGTTAGAATATCGTAAAGCTTGATGTAACATTGTTGCTTCTTTTGAACAGCCATTATGTATTAAACCTTGTCTTTGACCTCTTATCACGTTGATATACCAATGTCTATTTAGTGTGTTGTTTGTTAAATATTGGTTTATTACTCATAGACTTGTTGTCATAACGACACAAGCCTGAGGTGTTTTGCTGCTGAGGCTCTAATGGCATTAATTAAAGGAGCACTGGAGGATGGAAAGAATAAAAATGAGGTAAATTTGTGTAAACTAAACAGCATGTTTCATTAGTAACCATATTGAAAGTGTTTCATATAGTTTATTTACCCTCAGTTGCCAGGAGGCAAATAAAGCATTTACTGGAGTCAATTCGTTTTGTTGAAAGAGGAGAACCTAATTATAACTAATTTCACTTTTTGACATGTGAATACATTATTTTCTATTCCGCTTATTCTTCAATATTGATTGAATTTGACTGACTTAATTAATTTATAGCTTACTATCGTAGATTTTCATTGCTATTTTAATTATTCCTGGTAATTTAATATTTTTTTAGCTTAGCATTAAAATTAGATATATAAATTCACAATACGGTTCAGCTCATAAGCCTTCTTCAGTTTGAGGTGTATATGATCGTTAAAAATAAAATAAACAAATTTTATATATCTAATTTTAATGCTACTAAGCTAAAAATATTAAATTACCAGGAATTATTGATCTTCATTTCTTTCCTAGTCTCACCAGCTGGTGATATTGTCTCCCCTGAAGAACTTGGTCCAGTCCCAGCACGTGGATGTCAGACTCAAGCAGCTGGACTGTATCAGTCAGGTGAGGTCACCCCCAGGAGGCTAGACAAAGAGGGTGGGGCTTAGCTGAATATGGGATGGTTAATGCTGAATGGGCTGTGGGAAATGGAGTGAGTGGCTTAAACTAAGGGGTGTGGCATAGGTTTAGTGTGTGTTTTTGTTGTTGTCTCCCCTCCCCTAGTACATACTAAAGACTATTTTCCCTTGCTCAACTGATACTGTTAACTTCATGATTTAGATTTAGCTGGACTATACAAAGTGGTCACTTAGTATGGTGGACTTGAATTCAAACTCTTTACTTGGTGTCCCTTTACCCAATCATCTACATTGTCGAGATTAAATGTTTATACGTGTTAGCTCAAAGCTTAGCTACATTTTTTATTTGTTTTAATAATTTTTTGTTCTCATTGTACAGGACCTTTTAGTTCAGTGCACTGTTGTGCCAGTGTCAGTTTAGTCTAGTACAGACTAAGTAATTATATATCCATTGACCAGCTTAGTCTTGGATGGCTGTATCGACCTGTAGCTTGTACCACAGTCAGTCGACTTGAAAGCATTCCAAGTGGGTTCAAAAGGCCGGTGTGGTTGTTTAAGTGCAGGTTGGGACACTGTAAGATGTAGTTTGGTATCTAAATCTGCTTAAAGCCAACACCAGAAGAAGGCACAAGATACACTTTATGCACCTGTAGGGATTTTTTTTTTTTTTTTTTTTTTTTTTTTTTTTGGCATTAGAAGGCATTTCGTTTCCCCTAAAGTATATATTTTGACCTTCATGGAGAGATGTGGCCCCAAGTTTTTATCAAACCCCTCCCCTCTCTGAGAGTATTGAGCTACCTCCAAGAAGTATTGTTCTGTACCCTAATACGTATGATGGTGAAGGATTGTTAGGTTTTGTTTTCGGTAATGAAATCATCCTTATTTCTATTCCAGGTACTCCATTCCAGTGGCCAGAGTCTCAGTTCCAGTTGGTCCGTCATTCTTGATGTGATACGGTCGGCCACTAAGATACAGAGGTGAGGGGGCTAGCTATGGCACGTGCTATGTCTAGTGCAGTACTCAACTGCACGTGTCCTAGTGTACAAACAGAAGCACGTGTGATTCTAAAACTTCCTGATTAAAATCTGCTCTTAGTAAAGACTCAACTTCAAAATATTGAGTAGGTGGATGAGGCTGTTTAGCATCCTTCCTGTACATACGTTATATCTCTACTTAGTCTAGAGTTAGAACAATAGCACTGGGACAATGGCCTAAATGTGGAGTCGAGTATTCATGTATTGGGTAGTGTGTATTTGACACGTGAGGAGGAGTGTGGATAGCACGTTCAGACTTGCTGACGAGGACGGTGAACTTTCTACAGCTGAGAAGTAATTTGGAGCACAATTTTTTTTTTCCATCGATGCAAAGATGAACTAAGTGAAAGCACTGTCACTTATCTGAATTAGAAGAATTCAAAGCAGGTGTTGTTATGACTACTCTACACTACATTCTCTGATAAATACCCAAATCATGTGCAGCTCAGCAAATCTCTCTGCAAACATCTGGTTGCCACGCCCACCTAATATTATCAGATTTCAAACTCTTAAGCTTACATACATATAGTTTAAGGATACAACTTCACTAATCTTGTGTGCGTTGGCACTATCTTACTATATAGTTTAAGGATACAACTTCACTAATCTTGTGTGCGTTGGCACTATCTTACTATTTCACAATGTGCAGTTAGACAGGCAACAAATTATTGGCTGGGTAGGTGGATAGTTTGAAAAGATACTAACTGGACCTATCATCTCAGTAATTCTTTTCCTCAACACTCCCACTATATCTAGTACTTTATGTGTGTGTGTGTGTGTGTGTGTGTGTGCGTGTGTGTGTTTAGTGAAGCCGTGGTTCGCAGTGGGTTCCAGAGTCTTCAGCTAGTCACTGCAGACTTCCTCCCGGCCATTCCTCACTCCTGTCTGTCCACATGTGTGGACATGTCTGGTCAGTACGGACTGCAGACTGTGGATATCAACATATCTCTCACCTCCATAGGATTGCTGGTGAGTGGGTGGGGCAAAGGGGAGGGGCTAGAATGTCACTAGAACATATAATTAGTTGTGGGAAATCCATTGAATTTCGGATATCTTATTCACCTGTCCCACTGAAATTACTTGTTACTGTATGTCATTTGAAATGTATAATGTATTAATGGAAATAAATTAATATTTGTTTGTAGTGGAATTTGGCGGACTACTTGTTCCAGAATAAGACATCTCTCAAGGCTAGTTTGTCACATGACTCCTTTGACAGCATGTGGATGCAACTTTTCAAGTGAGAGAACCAGTGGGTGGAGCTAGTAGGTGGAACTTGGGCTGAGATTTCCTTTTTATGTTGCTACGTATTTTACCTAGTCCTGCTTTAGTAATTTCTTTGTTGTTCACTGTATTGTATTTGTGTGTTTGTGTGTGTGTATTTGCAGGCACCTGTCTGACCTGTGTGTAGAGGAGCGCGCTCCAGTGCGGAAAAGTGCCTGTCAGACTCTCTTCTCCACAATCTCAGCTCATGGGACTCTTCTGCAGAAGAAAACCTGGAAAGATGTCCTTTGGAAGGTGTGTGTGTGTGTGTGTGTGTGTGTGTGTGTGTGTGTGTGTGTGTGTGTGTGTGTATGCGTGCGTTATGCGTGTGTGTATGCGCGTGTAATAAGTAAAAGCATATGGTAGAAGGGTGATGGAATGAGGTGTTTAATTGTCATGACTTTAAATTATTCAGAAATATAATTTGACAAATTATTCACTTCAGGTATATATTATGTTCATGCATAATGAATTAAAATCCATTTCTTGTTTGGTTGCCACGGTACCTCATATCACATATAATTCTACTAAGCCAGTGGCGAATGACCAGATGTGCCTTTTGTCCGTCTCGTTGCCATGGGTGAGGCTGACTCCATCCAGATATGCCTCGTTGATGTTGTCTCTGCCACGGATGGTTGTGTATGGCCCACCTGGCACACTGGTGAAGGTGGACTTGCATTTGGAGTAGCCACTCTTCGGTAATCGGTACTGGTGGTTGGGTTGGTGTCCAGGTGGTCCGTGCTACTGATGGGGTTCGTGCTACTGATAGGGTCCGTGCTACTAATAGGGTCCGTGCTACTGATAGGGTCCGTGCTACTGATAGGGTCCGTGCTACTGATAGGGTCCGTGCTACTGATAGGGTCCGCACACCAACACTGTTGTTGATATACTGAGTTAATGAAATGCTCATAGCTGGGCGTGTCATGGGCGTGTGGCACGTGCTATACAGTCACGGAATGTAACTTTATTTGCAGAGTTCATTCAGTGATCACACAAACCTTATGACCTACTTACTTACATGGTCACTCATGAATGTTGTATTTCTAAAACGATGTATTTATTGAGTATTATATATAGGCTTGTGAAGCTCACAAATTTTCACTTTTATTTATCTATTGTATTAATTATGTTTATTTACTCGCTATTGACACGGGGATTGAGCTATTATTGTGTTACTATAGAGTATTAGTATAATAACTTTATCCATTGCAGATTTTGTTTCCCCTTCTTGATGGAGTGTCCCAGGCCACTGGTTCCGCTAGCACCTCCAGCTTCCAGACATCACTACTCATCCATCACTCGCGCAACACGGAGCAGAAGCAGTGGGCGGAGACTCAGGTATGTACGTATTTCACACTGGGTCAGTTTGTCATGAGCAATGAGGCTCAGCAAGGAGAAGCTCATGTTAACAAAAAAAAAATCTACTTGATGTCCAGTTGATGGTATGACTTGATTAGCTAAATATTCATTTTTTAACATCTTTAATTCTGGTTTTAAAAACGTTTTTAACCCCTGTAGGTAAATGATATACCAGGGTGTCATAAATAATTTTTCACTCGGGTGGGAAACGCTGCTATTTACTTAACCACACCCATTCTTAAAGCCCACACTAATTTGGTACACATGCCTATAATGAATTATGAATGAGTGCATATATTCTTCACACTGAGTAGTGTTTGGTCATAACCATGATCTAATTCAACTTTAGCGTGTGCTTGTGTGTGTACTTCCTAATATTCAGGGTGTGTAAATCATCGGGTGCCCCTACTTCTGTTTTAAATCCCACACATACAATATCCCATATCGAGCTAATGCTCATATAAAATACATACATACAAACATACATGTGGTGTGTCCCTTGAGATTTTGGTATAATTGACCTAAATTAATGTCAAAAGACCTTGTTTTGGTGTTTGTGTTGTATGTTGTGGTAGGTGTTGACTCTGACTGGCAGTGCACGGTTAATACAGTCTCGCTGGTCTATCCTCAGTGAGTTGGATGGCTTCATGGAGGCGTGGTCAACATTCCTGGGCATGGTCAAGGAATGTGCTTTCAGTAGCACTTCAGAGGTAGGCTTAACAACGAGCACACAAACACACGTACACACACATACTTTAAAGACCAAACCATCTTACCTTAGACCAATTAACTTGCCAACACCTCATCCATACCTGTACAGTATCCTCTCGCTGATCTGCTCAATATGCTCGTACTTTCTTAGCAATGTCCAAACTTAGTCCATCAGTCTCCACACACTTTATACCCAGTCTTCCTTCAAGTACTAATTTATTATGAGTTTCCTATGCATTGTATTATACTCTGACAATATCTTCAAATTGGTAAATCCTGAGTCAGTCTTGCTTTACAATTGTTTGGTCCTCCGTGAAGGTCACAGGATTTAACTTAAGACTCGTTTCTTTCGCTGGATTCTGGAGTGTATCCAAGTTGCTCTTTTCCCCCGCTAGGCTAAACACTCTCTGTCCAGTATCTCTGGAGTTATCCGCACCTGTGCTGTCAGTAGTACTTTACAACTCCCGGGGCATTACCCTTGTGCTGAGTCTTTGGTTGGCTTCTGGAAGTTTAGACTCACTGTGTTGCATCAACATAGTGTTAACAGCGACAACAATATGAGTATGCCATTTCTGTGTGTGTTTGTTATTTGATTGTATGTTTGTGTTGTGTGTAGGATATGACGTGTATGTTTGTGTGTGCTTGCATACCAATAGTGTATGAGTTATGTCTGTGTTATGCCATCTGGTTGTCTCTTTCCAGTGGTTTGTACACATAAGGGAATATTTTTTAAAATGAGTGTCTTTTAGAGGTAAAGATCTAGCAAGCTTGTAGGCAGCTACTACATACAGTACATACAGTAGGTGTTGGATTGGCTTTTAAATGGTATATAAACAAAAGTCAAACTCTACAAGTGGTCATTCAATTTCGTTACTCCATCATATCTAACTCCACACTATATCTTATCCAATATTTGGGGTATTTCTACACCCACGATAGAGTCTTGCTCTATTCACTATCTCACCAATTCATTTTAACTTCATATGTTATAACTCTTACTGACTAGGTATCTCTAGCAGCTATGAAGTGTTTGGTCACTATCGTAGAGCCCCAGACAACTTCCTCCTCTCCACGCAACTCCTTGTCACCCGGCAATGTGGCCACACCCACTTCCTCTCCCGTCAAAGGAAACGGTGATCAGGACCTACGAAAAAGGAAGAGTCCCTCTCCATCTCCAATGAGCATGCTCAGTGCGGCAGTAGATGGACGAGACCAGGTTAGTTTTGGAAATATTAATTTTGGAATTTGTATCAAATTAGTCAATACTTGGACCAACCCATTCAGTGACTGTCAGCCTACATGTCTATTACATGTATATTACATACATGGACATGTGGCACTCTTTCTTATCTACATGATTCCGAGAACTTCCATGTGTTACTCATATTGAGATGTGTTCAGTTACATTAACTGTATTTGGTTTATTTCTGGTTGCATTCACCAAATCAGTCTTTCCATAATTATAGTTGCATATGCAAAAATTGAGTACATTTTTGATGACTTTTGTACACAATGATATGACTGTACATTGAATATGGTATTATACTCTAAGTTCTGGTTTTTGTTGTTTTTTTTTGTTGTTTGTTGTTGTTTTTACAGGGGGAATGCAATGTGGAATAGGCATCTTATTTTGACTTCACTAAGTATTAGTAAATGTATTAACACATTTAATTTAGTTGAAGCTACCGAGTTGTTATGTTGTTGTTGTTGTTGTTGTTGTTGTTGTTGTTGTTGTCATGTGTTATGTTATGCTAGGTGGATGGCAATGCTTCATTGCTGCCAGTGTGGTTGAAGGCTTGGGAGGTGTGGTCTGCCATCGGTGAAAGACTGGTGTCACAGAGCTTGCCCAGTGCGAGACAGGTGAAGGAGATGCGGGGGAGTGGCAGGTCTGAGGATCAAGTGTTGCAGACAGTGCTGGACTCCACCCCTTCACAAGCTCTCCTAGTGGGACTGCTCGAGGCTATCCTACAGGTAACCAGTATTTCATGCATGCATGTATTGTACTATCATCTTCTGTTATACATAGTTAATGTGTCCATTTCTGTATCAATTAAGTGACAAGAAAAAGACGTCACTAAGAGTTCGGTCCACCACCATGTTCTCCAAGTCATGTACATACATGCAGGGGTTCATTTAGGAATTCATCAAAGGGGGGCATCCCAAGGGGATAACAACTTTCATACATATTGAAACGTATTGGGGTGAAAACTGAAGAGCTTGCGAGTACTTACATCTTATAAGATATGCCATAGACGTGGGTTGTTAATCACCCCCTCTGTTTTATTGTTAAGAGCCCGTTTTCTTCCCGGTTAATAGCACTTTTTATTAAGCGCTCCATGTGCTGGTTAGGCGCTCAGCCCCTATATTTAGGATACCACTCACTGTTAAGTGCCCATTTTTTATTAGGCACCCATTTCCTTACCGTTTGGAGTTATGTATAAGCGGGGCCGCTTAACAACCCACATCTACGGTATGGTTTAAACATTCGCAATCAACCGTTTTCATTCGCAATCAACCGTTTTCACTTCTTAACTTGGAATTTGCTTACAAAATTTTTTAAAAAATGACAAGATGAGGCAAACTAACTCAAGGGACGAGTGTCCCCTGCTCCTCCCCTAAATGAACCCTGAATGTATTACATGTATTATTGATGTGAGTGATAGAGACTGTCTGTTCCATCCTGTCTCATGTTATGCAGATCTATCCTCACATCCATCCCACCTTCACTGAGAACCAGTACCACACTCTGTCCGCCATCTTGAGGGGGTGCCTGCTATTGCCCGTGCCACGTGATGTCTCGCCATTCCTGGTCCCCTCCCACTCGGAGCATGCTCTGTCCTCCCTTCAGAGGTTGGTTCTTCGAATCATCGGAGGTGTGGTTACTTCTGATGATATCATGAAGTCTAAGAGTTCCAGTGACCAATCTGAAGATCCTGTGACTGAAGTAAGTTGTTTGTGTGTGTGTGTGTATGTGTGATAGTAATGAGGCTTGAGTTGTTGTTGTTGTTGTTGTTGTTGTTTGCTTGACATTTGTTTGTCACTCTTTTTGCCTCCTTTATAATTATTTTAAATATGCTGGCTGCAGCAATTGTACTATATATTTCAATTTAACTTCAGCCCTCCTAGCAATACAGTTTTAAATCTAATACTTGATATTTTTGCAAATGAGTATATTTTTTTATAAATTTTTTATTTTATTTTTTTTTATTTATTTTTTTTTGCTAAATGGAATTCAAAGTTGTTTGGGTTGGGGGCAGGGTTGAGGGCAGGGTTGCTTGCTTGGGTTACTTATCTCCCTCACTGCATCGATTAGTATTCTTGTTGCTAACAACTTATGTAATGTATTTATTATGTCCCCCTCAGGGCAGGCTGGTGCACACTATGTTTGGAAGGAAGAAGACGGACTATGTTAACTCCGCCCACAACATGTCTCTGACTCTCTCTCCTTCCTCTCCGCTCATCAAAGTGGTCCTACACGACCTCCTGTCCTTCTCCTCCTATGCCCACACACCACCTGATCAGAGCAGACTGATCAAAACTTTCCCCTCTGCCAAGTCCCAGCTCATGAATTTGAACTTTGTACCCTTTGCCCTGTCTTGCCAGGCTCTTGCTGTGCAGCTGTACAGAGCATGTATGCAGAGAGGAAGTGCAGGACAGCTGCCAGTCAACATGCATGTAGACATGCTGCAGGTGTGTGGTTATTATGGGATACTTTAGAATACAGTTTTATTTTAGCTTGCATACATATGTATTCTCTACAGGCTGTGTGTGGTTTCATTGTAAATGTAATAAAGTTTAGTTGTCTTTTATTAATATGTACGTACATGTATTATATTTCTTCTGAATCTAAATGTGAGCCTTGCTTGTTAGTTTGGGGCATTGGTCTATTGTTTGATGTTTGTGTTGGTTGTTTGTAACCTGGCTATTATAACACTTCAATTTTACATACAGGATTTTTTTTTTTTAATGGGGTGGCCTGGGGAGTGGAGAGAAATTTCTAGTGTAAAATCTGAGATACTTTTTTTTTTTGGCTGCAACTATCCAAAACTAAGCATAAGAGAAGAGCTATTGCCAAAAGTGGGATATTTTTCAAAAAATTTCTTCAAGAAATGGAATAAGTTTATAGAGTCAAAGTCACTAGAGGAGTATGTACCAGGGCTCTATAAGGTCCTAGAAGAACTGAAAAGACTTTTTATGCTTTTAACTCATTATATAACACTAATGTCCAGTGACCCTGTTGACTAAAAGCCATATGTATCTCGATAAGATGACATTCCATAAATTAGTCCGTATTGACACACCCTTTAAGTAGGCAACAGACCTTCTTAATTATATTTAGATCTTTACTTGGGAGCTTACAAGGTGGGCACCCATTACCGGTGAGGTGAGATGGATGCTAGCTTAGTCTGGATGGATTGCCACCCACTCTGTGTATGCGATTCTCTTTATAACCACACCCTTCCTGGGTATGCACCTTGGATGGTAATTATTATGGGTACCAAGGAATACCTAATGGTCTAAAAGTCCAACGTTTGTTATTGCTCTTGAATTACTTTGGTTAAAAATATTCCCCTGCAATTCTTGCAACATGTTTAGAACTATTAGTGATTGACTTCATTTACTAGTTTCTGCATCTAACCGCCACATAGATTCAGTGTTGAAATTCACTGTCTTTATAATTAGATATTGTGATTTTTTTTAAATTTCCTGAAAAGGTTATTGACATAGGATAGAAAATTAGAATTATACTTACTAGCTAGGGTACAGTATATCTTGTGCTAAGTGCGGGAGTTGTTTTTGTTTGTGTTTGTGTGCATGTGTTTTGCTTGGGAGGGAGAAGGTGTAATCATTTTTACCTTCTTTTCTTGATGAACTTTGCAATTCATAATTACTTAGCCTCAATCTTCGGGTTCTCAATGCAAGTGTGTGAAATGTTTAGACTGATAAGACGACTATAAAGGATTATAACTTAATTTTGTTATGGGAAATTGTTTGTTATGCAGTGCCAAGAGATGCCCCTCTGAGTTATTTGTTACATTTCCATGGCAACGAGGAATACCTAGCTCAGTCTAAACACTAATCCATTTGCCCTGTGGTAAACAACAGAACTCTTTTAGTGTGGGGGCGTATGATGTGCTAGGTGTTAATTAACTAAGTGCTCATGTAGCAATTGTTGTTGTTGTCAATAGTGCATACAGCTGCAAGAATGTCTGAGGTTTAATTGGTTCTAATTGGTTCATTTATATTACTCTCTCTCTCTCTCTTTTTATTTTTTTTTATTTTTTTTTTTTAATTTTTTTTTTTTACTTTCACTAGGCTCTGCATCCTCCCCTGAAGTGCAGGTACTCCGCGAATGATCACTCACCTCCACAGCGAGGTCAGCCCCACCCACCACATGGAGTCCCTCCCTCCAGTGTGTGGCTGCACACTGTGGAGTCTCTACTGCTCGTGCTCGCTGATGCTCTGCCTCATAATTTAGGCAAAGGTATCGTCACACTTTAAATTTTAAGTTAATTGTTAAGGACAAGTATGTACAAATTTTATGACTTGGATTGACTTAATTTGCTTATAAAGCTACTTAAGACTTGAACAGACTTGAACAGTGCTCACACGTTTATTTTTATAACTAAACTGCAGTGGGTTGTGTAAGATAATTTATTTGGTGAGCGAGCGAAGCAAGCGGGACACATACCGGGTTACTACAATCCAGATTCTGTGGTGTCTGTTTATTTATTGTTTTGCTTATTAATATGGAGACCCCCTATTTTTTCACCCGCACCACTTATCATGGAAGTTGGTAAAACGTCTGATAAAATGACGAACTTGTTGACCTTTCAGTAATGAGTTGCGGGTCTTGTAAAGCAAGCTATTCTTGAAGCTGATGTAAACGCCTAAACTTCTGTTTACTTTAAAAAGCATAGCAAAACCAAACTACTGAATGAGTTGGTCAAGTTAGAACCTTTTGAATTCAACAACTTTATATAGTCAATGGTGTACGGGGGTGGGGCTCCAAAGGCATGTTTTAAAGTGTTCATGTGAGAAATCACCTCGCGAGATAGTGTCCCAAAATTATGGGGGGCTCCAGCCCCCGGAACCCCCTCCCTTCCTACACCACGGTAAGTTATCCCAAGGGCTGGTAGCTCATAGTTAGCTACACTTTACATCTATAGGCTGGCTCGCTCGCCATTTATGCTAAAGTACACCACTAGTTATATTATTACTTAGTTGCACTAACCTGTCACTATGTATTAATGAGTCCGACACTTTGAGTGAATCATAACAACAGGTCACAGATACATGCATGCATGCATTTAGACTGTTTGTACAGTGATCAATGAAAACTGAAGTTGTTAAAGTGAAGGTGTTAGACGGCATTGTAATATTTGTTGTGGCGACAGAGTGTGTGTGACTGTCAGTAATGGTTGTCACTAGAAATTATTTGTTAAGAGTTTGTTAAGTACAAGCGGAGGAAGATGGTGCAGGTGTGGTATAGCAGTGGGAGCAGGTGAAGATTGAATGGGTTTTGTTGGAGTCTTGTTTTGTCTAGGATCAAAGGTCATCACAGGGTCAATAATCTGTTGTGTTGGCAAATATTGAACAGAAAAATGTTTTATATCAATCAATTTATGGGATAGATTTCAAACTGGAAGGTAGAAATGTTCATTAACATCAAAATGCTCCCACTCTTTGTATTTTACGTGTGTGTATGTGTGTGCATACTGTATGTGTGTGTGTGTGTGTGTGTGTGTGTGTGTGCAGATGATGCTTCAGCTGTATTATTTTGGACGTGTCTGGGTGATATTTTGGAGGATTTTTTATTCTGTGAAATGTAAGGACTAGTTGAGATATTCATGTATTTTGTTGTTGTTGTTGTTGTTGTTGTTATATTTATTTTGTGTGTGCGTTATTCCAGTCCTGAAGGATTTTCAATTTCATCTGAAAGAATTAGAGAGAATGAAGAATGGGATATAAAGGTGAGAATGTGTAACTTTAGTTCTAGTGAAATGATGATTACCTGCCGTACTGTATGTAGTCAAGTGTAGTCAATTAGTGCACGTTGATATCTACATAGTTAAGATTAGAAGCATGTTGATTTTTGAAAAGCATATTATTCCTTCTTTTTTTAATTTTTTTTATTTATTTATTTTTTTTTTCCCACTGTTTATTTAAGTGTTTAGTACCTTTTTGTTGTTGTTGAGCTCATCGGATCTGTTAAAATAAGATTTTTTATGTGAAGTTTTCTTTCTTAACAGCTAATTGAAATGATCAAGCGTGATATCTTGTCATCAGCCACGCCCCCTCCACCTCACACCTTCCTGGAGCGTCTTGCCTCTCTGCTCAACAAAGGATCCATTCATGCCAGCACAGATCAATTCAATGGTGAGAGGTGGGGCATTGGTGAGAAGTGGGTGGGGTTGGTGATGCTAGGGGGGTGGAGTTATTGGTGCTAGGTGGGTGGAGAGTTAGTGATGCTAGGTGGGTGGAGAGTTAGTGATGCTAGGTGGGTGGGGTTAGTGATGCCAGGTAGGTAGAGTTAATGATGCCAGGTGGATGGGGTTGGTGGAAGCAAATCATACGATAAGTTAAAAAACCTAAGATTATTACGTTCACTTATAAGTATTAACGTAGTAGTTAAAAATGAATTTGTACAGTATTAAATTCTTATGTTCATGTCCCTCAGGTGAGACGAGTCACTCTGGGTCTACTGTACAACTCAGAGAGAACTTTGCCCGTGCTTGCTTTGAAGCTCTCCTCCAGTTTTCCTTTATGCAGAACAAGGACTCCACTTTGGGTGAGACTTAAAATGTTTATTAACAAGTTCATTAAGCTTTAATGAAGGTGTCGTTAAGCTTCTAATGAAAGGGTGTCATTAAGCTTCTAATGAAAGGGTGCCGTTAAGCTTCTAATGAAAGGGTGTCATGCTTTATTTCCCAGCATCTGATTCTACTGGTCAGTTAGCTCTCAATGCTCTACTGGAGCGCTGTGACGATGTGCTCAGAAGATTTGTGGAGGATGAGCGTCTCTCTGGATCATGCCCTCTTCCTAGGTACAGTACAGCTTTTAGAAGTGATTGGTTTACATTTATTTTATTTTTTATCATGAATAAAAGGAGAAATAATATAAATAATTAGTGTTTCCAGTGTAATGGTTCACGGGTGGTTGTTTGTGTGTTGTTTATTGGTATCAGGGCTTCAGGATTTTTTTCTGGGGGGGGGGGGGGGGGGGGTGGGAAGGTAATGCTAGTATGACAGCTGCTTTTAAATTGTCCACTGTTGTTACACTTCAGGTGGCATGATCTAAGTAGTCTGAGGGGCTATATAAAGGTCCTAGCCATGGCATGTTATGAATCTAAGATGGATATCAGGAATTTCCTAAGTGAGACAGCACCAGTGATCAAGAGTCAGTGACTCAGTGTAAAGGTGATGGCAGAAGTTGACACAAGACAGCTCAACCTAGAATTTGCAAACAAAACAAAACAAAATAGAAGAATTGTGCTTTGATATTTTTTTAATAAATAAAAGAATTTTGCTGATTATCATTTATAATAAAAATTCAGATTGCTTGGGGGGGGGTTTCCTGGGTGGGAAAATTCCAAGCCCCCCCCCCCCCCCACACACACACACACACCTCTGTATGAAGCCCTGGGTATGTGTGTTTTGCATGAATTTGTGTTTGGGGTAAGTGAGTTAGTTGATTAAGCACATTCCATTTCTCTATCATTTCCGCATGCAATAATTTGGTTTATGTCAAACTTGCAGTTTGTCTCGAGTAAGCTTTCAGTAAGCCCCTGGTTGAATTACAATATCTAGTCTCCATAGATTTCTCCGCTATTAGTAGTAGCAGATCTAAGCTACATATGACCTGGTTATGTCTCATGCTATCAGTTAAACTATTACTAAAGGTCGGTTGTCCAATTCCCCACTGTAGAGTTAGAGTAACACCTTGATTTTGTTTTGGGTTTGAGGTTTGTTTGTGTGTGCTTGTGGTATTAGTCCCAGTGGCTGTCGTGTCTGTATGGGGACAGAATGACCTTTATGAACCCAACACACACCAATCTGTAGTCATGGCAATCCAGCTGTGGATCTTTTAGAGGGATACCTTGTGGGGAACTTTGTGGGGGGCCTTGTCCCTACACACCCAGTTCAATCTATAATTAGTAGTGTGCACTAAGAAAATTATACCAATTGGCAAATACCATATTAGTCATTTGCTCCCTGTCCATAGGCCTAACTGTTTGGTAATGATAACTTGCACTATTAGAACTCATGACTGCCATAAGTTGAGATACTTACTTGACATTCCATTGATAGTCAAAAATATATTTGCTTCATTCTGGCATAAACCGTTGTTGATATCTTAGCACTGTGTGAAATATTACCTTATTAACTTATTTATCAGTAGAGCCATATTCAGTGCATCATTTTCTCTCTTGTTGTGTTTGCATGTGTAGGACTCGTATGAACGAAGTATCGCTGGTACTAAAGTCTGTTACTATACTCATATCAGCTCTGAAGAAAGCTCAGCAAAGTCCATCTGCATCAGGTATGCTTTTATGCTGTATAGCATGTACTGGTATTCAGGACCACATACCAATTGATGATCACAAAATTAGAGTGTAATCCTCCTGTGATCTTGAGATATATTTATTGAAGTGTACAGACTGTACTATCAAATGGTTTCCTGAAGATTGTCACATTTACCTAGTATGTGCATTACAACAATATTATTAAAAGGATGTTCTTTAAGCAGTGTACGTTTCAGAGCATAGTTTTGTTTAACTACATATTAAGTGAAATTAATTAACTGTAGCAACGTGTTCATTGGCGAGCAAGTGAATCAAAGTGAGACATAAATATTAGAAGCACATGTGATGGAGTATTGAGACGGACTATCTCAGGACAAAGACTTTCAGACCTTGCTAAGCTGGACTTTCATCTGCTTTTTCTAGTGCTGAATGCAAAACATACAACTTAATAGTATCTATTGTGTTTAAGAGATGACAACTTCTTTTTAATAGTGTAAACACACCTCAACTTCCAGTACTGGTGAAGATTGTGCTTGAGCTTAAAAAATGCTAGAGGTAGATAGAAAGTATAGAATTCATTCAAGACTTGCTCCTTGTGGAGCATTAGAACAACAATTGTTTTCCTGAACTGCGCATTTGTATAAGTTTTGCTTATAGCTTGTTGCTCATAGAAATATTCAAAGGATTGGACGTATGTAGCTACAGATGATATAATAATTGAATGGAGATATAGTTTAGTTCTCTTGGCATTTATGTTGAATCCCGCCCACTAGATATAATTTGGTGTTGTATTAAATCCATGTTTGTGTTAAGTAATTATCTGTTTATCGTCTTCTGTAACATTTGCTGTAGTGGACGCAGGTATGTGGGCGTATGTGACTCGTCTATACCCGGCCCTAGTACAGTGTGTCACATGCAAGTCACATGATGTGAGAGTGTCTCTCAAAGAAGCCCTGAGCCAATTCTCTGAGCTGCTCCAGCTGAGTGTCTTGCAACACCAAGTCAGTAGCTAGAGGCTGAGGCAGTCAATTAATAGGGAAGAAACCTTTGTAACATTTTTTATTAAATAACTACACTCAAGTATACTTGTATAGGTGGAAATTTTCATTGTTTTCACGTTTATTTGAGTTTTTGTAATTATTTTATTCAAATTCATTTTTTTTCTCAAAAGATTGTGACAAATTAAATAAATGAAATCACAAATAATTTTAAGTAAGAGAATAGTGCTGATAACAAAGTGTGAAAATGTTTGACCATTGAAGTTATTCCGAGATTGGTTGTTTTTTTTCTGTATCACATAGCTAATTCCATTGATACCATATGAAATGATGCTCAGTGTTAGCTGTATACTATTAACTGGTTCGTTTCTTTCGGGACTTCTTCAGTGCTACAAGTGTTGCTTCCTGCAGTAGAGAGCGTGTTCCAATTCTGAACTTGGCTGAGCATGAGTAGAATCCCTGTGCTCCTACTTCCTTGGCTAGTGTAGGTCCAGCTTCTTGAGATACTATATCCTGACCTATCTTACGTTCAGACCTCATCTTACCATCTAGAGATTTCCTCGCATCTTCAAACTCGTCTCTTATGTCTCTCTTTGTCTCTGCTAGCACTATAGGGCACTTTGGAGCACATTCCTTGAGTTCTGGCAGCCAGTGAGTCCTTATGTGTTCAAATGACTCCACATCTCCAGCTGAATAGCAAACTATCGCCACGTCAACATTCTTATAAATGGCACATCTGATAGGTTTGTAGTCGTATCTCCCAGGAACATCTACTAGTTGTAAAGGTATAGTTCTACCAGACACTTTAGCATCAGACTCCCAGCAGTGTAGAATAGTGGGCGTGTACACGTCAGAGAATTTATCCTTGCAGTAGGCGGTCATCAAGCTAGTTTTGCCACAGGCCATATCTCCAACGATTAATATGGATCGTCTTCTTTGGGAGCTTTTCAACTTTAGTTTCTTTTTTCGTTTCCTTTTTGGCAGCTTGAAGCTGAACTTAACCTTCAGAGACTCTGTATCCATTGACTTCGATTCTTCTTCGAGACAATCTTCAGTTGTAGCGTATCCTAGATCATCATCCTGACTGAAGTATTCCTTGCTATCCAAGTCCTCTACAGAAGATGAAATGTCCAAGCTAGAATCACTGCTGCGGCGTTTTGTTTCCACGGAGTCCCCTATGCAAGTCTCTTTCAGAAATTCCTTCACTCGAACTTCTTGTACAAAAGTCACTTGCTTTGCTTTAAGAAGAGCTTTTGGGTGCACTTCATCTCTCAGTTTCCTACCTGTGCAGGTTAGAGACATGGTATTTTTTTAGAGTAGGGATTTAAAGTAAACTAAGTTCATGTGGATTGAAGTCTACTTTTATAATGCCAGGCATTGTGGGTTTCCCATAAAAGGTCACTGTCTTAATCAGCTTCCTGGATGGTGTGTCTACCTCTTTCCAACAGTGGCAGCTGCCTGCTGGGATGAGGTCACAACACTTGTTTTGGAGATCAATTGTTAGTCAAACTTAATATAAATTTGAACTAGTTAACTATAATTTCTAATCTGACTAAAGAGGTGTTAATTGGTTGAAGTCACTCCCAGGTGCTGCCCTAGGGTTAGCAATTATTGTTTTTTTTTTAATTTTCCCACTTTCTTTTACTAACTAACTATAGTCATTTAATTACAGTAGTTTTATTTTGTTGTGGTTTTGTTGTTGTTTTTTATCTTTTTTATACTATGTCATTTTATGTTTTTATAGTTAAAGCTTCAAATATACCAACACTTTGTTTGGCAGTTGTTGTTGTTGTTGTTGTTTTGTTTTGTTGTTGTTGTTTTTTGACCATTTTTATTTCATTGCTGCATAGTTCAGATTTCCATAACTAGAGCTCATTTATTTCTTCGTAATTTACAGTATTTGAGTACTCTAGCTATAGTATACTAGCTATAGTATACTAGCTATACTATACTAGCTATAGTATACTAGCTATAGTATACTAGCTATAGTATACTAGCTATAGAGTGAAATACATTTAGTTATAGTTTTCTAATGGCCATTAAAGTGACTTTTCTCAGTTTGTATTTCTTAACAAATGATTAATCAAACTTTAGTTTGTACTGGAAGTTCACTTCATTAGTTAAGTGTTAATTATTATGTAGTAGCTAGTTTAAGTTTCCCATTTGCTGATAGCCATTTCTTCAATTAATGAGTAGCTACAATAGTTGTTTCTATTTTATGACTAGCTTGAGCTGGTTTAGTCTCTAATCTCTGTCGGTTTCCTATATTTGACAAACTTTAGGAATGAAATACTAATGGTGTATGAAGCTATAGTCTAATTTTATTTTATGTATTTTTATTTTTTTTTTTTTAAGTATCATTTATAACTTGGTGATTGTTCCCAGGACAGAGCTGCACAGCCACTGAGAGACATTGGAAAAGATAATTTCTAGCCCTTGGGTCTCCTGTCTCCACCACTACGTGGTGTTCCACATCCTTATGTATTTGTTTATTAAGACCACCACACGTGAGGGAGTGAGTAGCTGCTTTACAGACATCCCTTCTAAAACACAATTTCCACATAAGGAAGTGGCTGTGGAGGAAGTAGCAGTGTGGCTGTGGAGGCTTCTTGACTACTGTAGGAGTCCAATGTATATGTAAGATCAACAATGGCTTTACACTGAAATAAAGAAAATTACTTTGGCTTTATTCCATGTAGCCATATTTGTATGTCTTGTGAATGATGAATCCAGACAACTTCATGTTTGGATAAGTTAGAGTCAGCAAAAAGTGAGGGGAAACTAAATTTGGAAAGGGTTTAATAGTTGTGCTAGCACTGCACCAGACATGTGGAATATGTAGTCAGTTTTGATTAATAAAGTACCTATTGTGTTTTAATAGACATTTTGTCTTTCAGTGTTGAGCATCAATGCCCAGCACTGAAATATAAACATGTCCTACTACAAGACTGGCCTATTTAAGAAAGCTTCAGAAAGCATTCCATAGCTGCTGCTTACTTCCTACTTCCATTGAAGACTTGTTACGAGACTTCCATTTCTTTATTTAATTAGGCCACGCAATAAATGCTCTAATTTTACAATTCTGAAGATTGTGTTATGATGCTTCTTCTGAGACCTAGCAATCTTGACGGCCATTTCTCTGTTGAACTGAGGTGCTTAAATAGCACCTTGCAAGCTGTTAATTACCAGGAGACGCTGTCTGGACACACCACTTTGAGCCCTTGTGACTTACATTTTTCTTAATGGCTTATATCTTCCAGTTTAACATATCTCTTAGTTTAGTTATGACTCACTGTGGAGACCTTATTAAGCTTTAAACTGGGGCGTCCAGGCAGCGCCTCCTATTCCCAAAACTAAGTTATCCAAACTCCCCATTTTTAACAGGGTTCTCTGAATTGATGACTCAGCATTCTGGTAGCCTCTGCATGATGTCAGCAGACATGATCCACCTTAGAGTATACAATATGAGTAGACGCTACGTGAGGTGGTTAGCATACAGTACAGTGTCTGGAAATGTTTCATCATTATGTTTCAGTCATGCCTGCTTCAAGTACCCATCAACCATTAAGCTTACCATGCAGTTAGCCCTCTCCATGCTGCAGCTGTACACATCAAGACCTGGACTTCTTTTTTAATACAGCTAAGAAAGACTACCATAAATTGGCTATCACATTCCGGAGCAGACTTGATTTATAATAATAAAGGTGAATATGTGGGCAAGAAACGTTTGCATGTACGTCAGTGTTGTGAGGCTAGTGCCGGGTAAAATGATGGGGTATGAACAAGAGGACTGAACCTGTAGGTGGCTCAAGGTTTCAAAATTTCTTTTGTTCTAAATTCATTCCACTCTCCATTTCTCAGTCTATCAGCCTTGATGCATCAGCCCCTTTAGTGGTGTCACCATCAAGCTCATTGTGGAGATATAATACATCACCATAAGTAATTCACATTATTGACACCAGCAGCAAAGGCACAGTTACTTATATCAGTCATACATGCCGCCACAAGCTGTTTCAGTGAGTAGTCCCATCAGTTGTAAAATGTAACTATAGCTATACTCCTCTACATCTTTACTGCTCAATTACAAAATGCTTGTGGATAAAATTATCTATTATAACTAACCTCAGATTGAGAAAAACACCGGAAATGAATCTTGCTTACCAAATAATCCAATGTTGGATATATTACAAGTAATTTTTTTTTCAATGAAGCTAACTATTGATGGCAGTCATCTAAATTTTCATAATTTTCCGGAGTTACTCGAAGTTGTCTCAGTGATAAAATGTAAGCATTCTGATCATAAACGAGTCCAATTTGCAAATGGAACCCATTTACCAGTAAGTTTTGCGTTCTAGAGTTAGTTATATTTGTGGGAATAACCCACAGTAATGAAGGGCAAGACAGCAACAGACACGACTATAAAGATAAAATTAACACATCCCTTATCCATTTAGCACAAAATATTTCTATAATATTCTTAGGTAGTGATTTAATATATGTGTTGGGAGAGCATGAAGAGTTATGTATTTCTCTATTTATGTTTCACTGTTGGGTGGCAGGTTGTAAGTGGCCTCCCCGAAGTCAGTCAGTCTTTTATTTTTGTATCTCGTACCTACATACCTGTCACACTTCTTAACTTTTTTAATTACCTCACAATAACGTCTTTGAGCAACTTCAGATCAGAGCTACCAGAATAAACTCACTCTGATGACAGCATTACTTAGATCTGGGACGACACCTAACATCCAACCCCTCAGAAATCCCCCTCAATATATGTTGAATATTTTGTTGTTTGCTTGCTATAAAATGACATTCAAGTTTATTCAAGTTTTATTTGGTATGGCTACTTGGCATCAAGCACTCAGTAATTAACTAATGCACGAATCTTTCCCATATTTAATTCGTGCTAATGACTCACTAAGACTAAATTATGCCACTCCCCCTTCTGAGGGGGATGGGACTTCCTTATTCCCAACACAAACTATCGTGTAGTTAACATACTACAAATTAATAACATACCATGCTATACTGTGTGATATATTGTAAACATTATAACATAGACAATTACCATGAACACATTTTGCATATAAAGGAAATACCAAATGCCTAATCCATTAAAAAGCAATCCTATAGCCTGGGGCAATGGCAACTATATCCTGCAAAAGTAGGAAGCAAATACTTGCAGATGTAATACATCCAAATGTTCTATTCAGAGCAAAGGAGGTCATTTCTGAAGAAGATATAGCAATTCCAGAGACTTGTTTTTCTTCTCATGTATATACAACATATCACAACCAAGATACAAGAAGTGGTAGTGAAGACAGTTCACCATTACCTAATGAGACAAGTGAAGAAGTGAATGATTCAACTAATGGCGAAGACTGTGTGGAAGAATGTCTTCTAGATCATGATGGTAAAGATGAAAATGCATTTGAGTTCCTACAAAGCAGTTCACAATCTCCTTCAACAAGAAAAAGGAATAAAATGAACTGCCAAGTTTACTTGAGAAGACGATCCATATTAATCGTAGGAGATATGGCCTGTGGGAAGACTAGTTTGATGACCACCTACTGCAAGGATAAATTCTCTGACGTGTACACGCCCACTATTCTACACTGCTGGGAGTCTGATGCTAAAGTGTCTGGTAGAACTATACCTTTACAGCTAGTAGATGTTCCTGGGAGATACGACTACAAACCTATCAGATGTGCCATTTATAAGAATGTCGACGTGGCGATAGTTTGCTATTCAGCTGGAGATGTGGAGTCATTTGAACACATCAGGACTCACTGGCTGCCAGAGCTCAAGGAATGTGCTCCAAAGTGCCCTATAGTGCTGGCAGAGACAAAGAGAGACATAAGAGACGAGTTTGAAGATGCGAAGAAATCTCTAGATGGTAAGATGAGGTCTGAACGTAAGATAGGTCAGGATATAGTATCTCAAGAAGCTGGACCTACACTAGCCAAGGAAGTAGGAGCACAGGGATTCTACTCATGCTCAGCCAAGTTCAGAATTGGAACACGCTCTCTACTGCAGGAAGCAACATTTGTAGCACTGAAGAAGTCCCGAAAGAAACGAACCAGTTAATAGTATACAGCTAACACTGAGCATCATTTTATATGGTATCAATGGAATTAGCTATAATGATACAGAGGGAAAAAACAATCTCGGAATAAACTTCTGTTAGGACTACTTAATGTAAATGCACACATGAGGATTCTACCCACATAAAGGTGTATGCACTAATGTTAAAATATATACATATTTAAACTATTTAAGTATTAAAAAAAATTAAAGTAGTATTTTATCAGCAAACTCATCAAACAATTGAAAGCAAGTCATTTATTTACTGCAATTTGAGGTTAAGATTTCTCTAATATTTTTTACATAAATTACTTAATGACATGTCAAGTTCACAATCATTCATCTGCTATAATACTTATATAGTACGGGATGGTGAGAGAAATAATTCCATCATGTGACTAGCCTTCAATCACTGTGTGTATGTGTGTGCGTGTTCAGAAATAGCTATATTCCAAAACTTTAGCTGTAACAAGTACATTGTTTTGTTGTTTTTTTAATTTTAATTTCAGAAATAAAATATTATTCCTTTAGCCTTATACTACACAATAACCAAACAATGCAAAAAATAATAATAAAGTGCTGGTAAGGCAACAGATCATGCAATTACAAATAAATAAATGAATAAATAAACAATAATAATATCAATTGGTAAAAAAGCTAACAGCCAAATGAACGAGTAAGTTAGTAAGTTAATGTATCATCCAATAATTTAATATTGTTGTAATGTTTTCAAATGCACAGGAATTACTTGTGATTGCTAAAGTTAGTTTTATAGTTGAACAGTTTCATAAGCAACATTGTGTGTGAGTTCAATAGCTCTTGTCTTCTCCTTCACTTCTTCATAAACTGGAGTACTTGTAGACTCCACAGCATCTCTGTTCTCAGTGTGGATATTCAGTGAAGTAGTAGAGACTAATTTCTTGTGTTTCTTGCACTGAATTCCTATGAGAAGTCCAACCAATAAAGTTGGAATTACTGTGAATACACTCAGTACTAGACCACTAGCAATGGCTGAGCCCACAAGAACAGAAACTTCACATTCCCCACTTGAAGTCGATGTTGAGGCAGGAGAGGATGAAGTCATCTGAAGAGTTTAAGAATTAACATGTGAATATTTAACAATGCGTTATTTCCTATGATGACACATGAACATGAACCATGCATATGACTATACACATACACATGTATACATGTATATTAAAGATTAATGCATGTAAATAAATGGTAATGTTCACTGGACATGTGTGTGTGTGGTACATAGCTACCACATCATGAGCATGTACACATCACACTATGCATACACTTATTGTATACAGTGTGATTTTATAAGATTAGCTATGTAGCTATATATATGACATTTATTACATTATGTACATCATATTGCAATAAGTCAGGACGCTTCTTTTATGCATTACCTCATTGGAAATTGTGATAGTAACTTCAGAAGTTTTCACAACATCTTAAAAATAAAAATTAGAATTATGTTTGTGTAAATTATTGAAGTCATTCATATTGCCTCACCTTGGCAGGAACACTCCCTTGTTATACTGGGCATTATATTTGAAATTAAAACAACAGAACTTATTGTCTTTGACGTGGTCGACTCTGTGGTAGTTGGAACATCTTCATAGTCAGCTAATAAAACATAATTAAGATGTATCTCAATTGACGAAGATAAAGTTTAGTACACAAAAATAATTAACATGATTACATAATTCATATGACCTTTTACTTTCATTAACATAATACACAGAGCCAATTTTTGTGGTTTGTCCCAAAGGAGATAAGTTATGAAAATGCTTCATAAACTTTTAGACAGTTTATTTAATGGATTTCACATTAAGGCTGTAATTATGCTTTATAATTTATAGATGATAACATCTAGTTCTTATGAAATTAATTCAAATGGATAATCAAGCTCCTATGAAATTGATTTTAGCAAAAATGGATCATTTCTATATGAATTGCATCAACAGGTTTGGCATTTTAGCTATACAGTATGTATTGCATGTCAAACATGTTCTAACAGATTAACTGCCCGTGATGACAATAACAATGCAAAAACTTACCTTCCCAAATTACATAACCAACTTGACTGATAAGTTGAACACCATTCTCTAAGTTGATTAAGCATTCAACGCTTGCATTTTGAGTCACATTTCTAATAAACAGACACACTCCATGCAGTTCACCAGTCACTGGTTGAACTTCATAACAATTTTGAATTATTATTTCATTAATGCTGTACTCAGTGTTGTTGATCCTCCATGTTGGAAGTACAGTTGTGCCATTATAGATACAACAGAAAGTAGCATTTCCATGCTTGGTCATTGTCACATTACTAGGTTGCTGAATGAAGACGATATTACTTGAACAGATTGCTATATTTTACATGTAGCTATAATGAATGTGGTATTCCAACATGTTAAAAGTGAATGTTAATTAATGTAGCTAATATACACCAGTTGTTAAAAGATCTTCAAAACTCTACTTGATCTCAGTAGCTAGCAGTACAATACAGTGGCGTAGGAAGGGGAGGCTTCGAGGGCTGGAGTTTCCCCCATAATTTTGGGGCACTATCTCATGAGGTGATTTCTCACATGAACAATTCTTACTGTAAAAAAAAACATGCCTTTGGAACCCCCCACCCTCCGCCCCTCCCCATACCAAAACATCTTCCTACATCACCATTGACAAGTGTGAAAATTTTGATATTAGCACATAACCATAATTCCCTATTAGCTGCTTAGTAACTTATAGCTACTACTGAAGCTATTAGAGATAGTAAGCTAGCTGGTATATATTACTTTATTATAATATAATCAGCTTACCTGGCAAAGAAAGAGACATGAATATGTAAAAGAGGAACGAGGAGAACTTACCAAGCACAAGCATAATCAATTCCAAGCTAAACACATTATTGAAACTGAATGCATTATAGAGAGGTGGTATTTATAGTCAATTGAAGGCAAGAAGACTGATATTGAGTTAATTGCAACAGCAATTTTAGTTATTCCCTGATATAAACACTAAGATCAATATAATATATATATATATACATATAATTCCATGCTGGATATCTTCAAAAAAAGTATTTTAGGTCCATGGCCTGTGAGATATTTCACATGTACCATCAGCACTGAATTGCCAAGCTCATTACCCTCAAATACAGGTAGTTAGCAAGAAGCCTATAGCTACAAGTATCCCGGTTACCACCAAAGAAATAATCATCCTGAGCAGAGCAGCTACTAAAATATCAGATGGGCGTTTGGGAGATGTGGGGCCCAAGAAAGGTCCATGAGCAATTTATGTATTTGTGTTATTCTAGCTAATTCATTCTTTGTTTTTTATAGGTGTGCTATTTTGTAGCAAATAGTATGTGTTAATTTTATGCTGGATTATGCTAGAAATTATTCTTTTTTTTTTATTCTAAAAAAATGTGTTATTATTCCACAACAATAATATATTTATCTATAAAATAACTTGCTATTATCTTATTATTCTAATTAGAAATAAGTGAAATAGTGCCGATTGCAGTAGCTATATAGCTAAAGTTGGTGCATTATGAAATGAATGATATCGATCAGGTCTCTCTTACTGTTACAATGGATTACTCAATATAGAGAAGTCATATTAGCTACTATAGCTAATCTTTCAGTGAAAATCTTGAATGTCCCCATAAAACTTCAATGCATGGAGAAAACATGCTCTGCTGCAGCTGAAAAAAGGTAGATTATGAGAAACTTTACCAGGCATTTGGGGGAAAATGTGGATTAGGGTAGAGACATTTAATATGCTCAGCAGTGGATGCACCTTCTCTTCCATTCAAATTCATAGGTTGGTTGGTAATGATGTATGTTTCCTTGTCAATTCTGATGCAGTAGGATAAGAGTTGCTCAAGAAATGAAATTGTTATGCACGATCCTCCAGATGACTTGATGACTCTGAGCCTGAGCTAACAGTGCTCCAAGTACATCATACTTTCCTATTTTAGAGGCACAATTAGAGTGGCCAACACATGGCTACCCTGCTGCTTTAATCAAGTAATGAAGATCTACCTTATATACATCTCTAAATGTTTTTTGTTGTAAAAGAAAAAGAAGTATTATTGACTTTCTTTTATTATGGATTAACTAGCTATATGAACTGATTATTCTCATTTTCCTTTTAGCTATTATTCTTTTAAACGTTGATATTGTTGCAGAATTATTCCACTATGCAATTTTATGCCTATTATTCCAGAAAAATCGCTAGTTTAATTGGGCAGGGTTTACTAGCATGGCAGGTGTCAAAATATCTCTTCCAGTGTGCTGTGTATTTCAATTGAGTTTTTGTCATGAGTATCTGTCCTTAGGTTTGTGTAGCATCTCTATGCTCTTCAACCATCAAACTTTAGCAATATAAGAAAAGTATAGATTAGATTCAGTGGGAAGGTGCTTGCTGCATAGCCACTGGAACTGCTGGTAGTGTATGTAGCCATATCTAGTATTAAAGCACTTATAAAACTCATTAAAGGTGATATAGCAAGAGATTTCACTTTCTGAGCTTTATTTTCACTGCCTTTGGCTCTACAAGCAAACATTAGTCTGCTGTGAAATATCTCCCATATCACATTTGACTCGTGTAATAGGAAAAAACTTTCCTTCAACTCAAGTGAAATAACACAAACTAAGTTAGGATATGATTCTATTTGGAATCAATTCTGCAGATAGTTCATATAGATTCTGAATTAAACCAAGGCATTAAGAAACACTCTTTATCCAGGGGCATACAAAAGGAGGTGGGTAGTCTCGCGTAGCCAAGACCCTTTACCAATTGCAATGTGGGTGGGGGTGATTTAGATGAACCTCCCTTTCTAATTAATAATAATATTTATATATTATCCTGAACTCTAACCATTGACTGCCATCATGTGACCTCACTTGGCAGGAGCATTCCTATGTTGTAATGGATATTAAAGTTTGAACAATGGAACTTATCAAGTCTTTGATGGGGTGAACTTTAGTACAGTACTAGTTGTAACAATATCTATATAATATATAATGTAGATAAAAAAATATTAACTCTACTCAGCTAAGAGTAAATGTACTTTAGAGTGTGATATGGCGAAATATTTCACAAGCAGGCTAATATATTTCCATGAGCCACAGGCAAGTGAATAATAAAGCCTGAGAGATCGGGTTTACTCCAGTGAGCAGTAATTGATCGCAGGTTGGTCACCTAGCACACTATCAGTTCGGTAATAGGCTTGTTATAATTCAATTCAATAGGTGTGATAATGTCAAGCAACAACTTGAGCTTTGAGGTGAATACAGAGTGGTGCGTAGGGTAAAATTTTGAGCAAAAAGAAATTTCATCAATACTAGCATAATGATAGCATAATTAGTGTAATTATCATGTTTTGCGAAAAATTATAGTTATTTTTATTTGTACTGTAACAATGGCAATTTGATGTAGTATTCTAGAAAACTGGCTGTGGGACCTTTTGAATTAATTTTTGAGATTACTAAAAATACATGTACCCTTTCTGTATAAATTCCATCAGACCCAGCACTGTTGCCACAGATCTGCAACTCACATATCAACAGTGGCTATATCAGGATTCAGCTTAGTCATGTGTAACTACAAGGATAATGTTAAGGTGACCTTAGACTCTGTCTTTTATGAGCACAATGTGAGCATAATAAGAGGTTTCAAGTAGCATAATTACTAAAATGATGAGTGAAGTTCATGTGTGGATGTAAACTGAGTAGGTGCTTAATTCTTCTTAGCAGAGGAGGGGGAGAAGGGGAGGAAGGGGAGCTGCTGCTACATCAGGCTGGCTTGAAAGAGTGGAAACTACACTTGTCTGGGATGACCCAGACAGCTCTTGGCAGTAAGCCTTAGGCAACTAAATAAAAAGGCTTGAAGATATTTTGGACTTGAAAAAAAAAGACAGAATTATCGCACAGTTTTGAGCCTAACCAAAATTCCTTTTTTTAAAGTTACGTCTGGAGTGTTTGCAACACCATAGTAAACACTCATTCCAGGTTCTTGCGAATTCAAAAAAAAAAAATGGAACAAAAGGGAAGAAGCTGATAGCTAACTTAACAACAAGCTGTATTTTCAGGAGAAAAAGAAGCCCTCAAGTGAAGCAAGTTTCTGTTTTCATGCCACAAATATTAAAATTATTGTAATTAAAATACGAAATGTTGAAAACCTAGCTAGCTCATGCATTGTTGCACTAAAGAATAAGCCAACACAGACATACCTATATAAATTGATTTGTCATTTTTTCATTATTCAAGTGAATTGTATAAACTTAGCTAACATAAAAAGTGAGGGCTAGACATAGAAAAACAACAGAGGCTATTTTTAACAAAATTGTTTGAACTTTATTGTGTGTTTTGAGTTTCTATTAATTGAAGCAGTTGAATGATTTTTTATCACGGTCACCCTTTGACTCCATATAAGAAGTAGATGGTCTAGATACCAGTCCGACAATTATTCTAATTGCTCCTTTGATCATATCAGAAATGTGCTCCCTATCACTCTCAGTAAATGCACTGAATTCTATAGGCACATCAGGTGGTGTCAATTTCCTTAATAGTTCACGTATCACCGCACTAGTCCAATGTCCATCTTGTAGGTGAATTCCAGGCATAATCTTAACATTTGTTGGAGCTCTAGCAACGGGAAGTGCTACAATTCCATCCAAAGAAGTCTCCTGTCTTTCTAAATCTGAGATAGAAATATTCAAAGACGTGGACGTATGTAACTATAGATGATATTGAATGGAGATAGTTTAGTTTTCTTGGCATTTATGTTGAATCCCGCCCACTAGATATAATTTGGTGTTGTATTAAATCCATGTTTGTGTTAAGGAATTATCTGTTTATCGTCTTCTGTAACATTTGCAGTGGGCGCAGGTATGTGGGCGTATGTGACTCGTCTATACCCGGCCCTAGTACAGTGTGTCACATGCAAGTCACATGATGTGAGAGTGTCTCTCAAAGAAGCCCTGAGCCAATTCTCTGAGCTGCTCCAGCTGAGTGTCTTGCAACACCAAGTCAGTACCTAGAGGCTGAGGCAGTCAATTAATAGGGAAGAAACCTTTGTAACATTTTTTATTAAATAACTACACACAAGTATACTTGTAAGGTGGAAATTTTCATTGTTTTCACGTTTATTTGAGTTTTTGTAATTATTTTATTCAAATTCATTTTTTTTCAAAAGATTGTGACAAATTAAATAAATGAAATCACAAATAATTGTAAGTAAGAGAATAGTGCTGATAACAAAGTGTGAAAATGTTTGACCATTGAAGTTATTCCGAGATTGTTTTTTTTTTTTGTATCACATAGCTAATTCCATTGATACCATAAATAATGATGCTTAGTGTTAACTGTATACTATTAACTGGTTCGTTTCTTTCGGGACTTCTTCAGTGCTACAAGTGTTGCTTCCTGCAGTAGAGAGCGTGTTCCAATTCTGAACTTGGCTGAGCATGAGTAGAATCCCTGTGCTCCTACTTCCTTGGCTAGTGTAGGTCCAGCTTCTTGAGATACTATATCCCGACCGATCTTACGTTCAGACCTCATCTTACCGTCTAGAGATTTCCTCGCATCTTCAAACTCGTCTCTTATGTCTCTCTTTGTCTCTGCCAGCACTATAGGGCACTTTGGAGCACATTCCTTGAGTTCTGGCAGCCAGTGAGTCCTTATGTGTTCAAATGACTCCACATCTCCAGCTGAATAACAAACTATCGCCACGTCGACATTCTTATAAATGGCACATCTGATAGGTTTGTAGTCGTATCTCCCAGGAACATCTACTAGTTGTAAAGGTATAGTTCTACCAGACACTTTAGCATCAGACTCCCAGCAGTGTAGAATAGTGGGCGTGTACATGTCAGAGAATTTATCCTTGCAGTAGGCGGTCATCAAGCTAGTTTTGCCACAGGCCATATCTCCAACGATTAATATGGATCGTCTTCTTTGGGAGCTTTTCAACTTTAGTTTCTTTTTTCGTTTCCTTTTTGGCTGCTTGAAGCTGAACTTAACCTTCAGAGACTCTGTATCCATTGACTTCGAATCTTCTTCGAGACAATCTTCAGTTGTAGCGTATCCTAGATCATCATCCTGACTGAAGTATTCCTTGCTATCCAAGTCCTCTACAGAAGATGAAATGTCCAAGCTAGAATCACTGCTGCGGCGTTTTGTTTCCACGGAGTCCCCTATGCAAGTCTCTTTCAGAAATTCCTTCACTCGAACTTCTTGTACAAAAGTCACTTGCTTTGCTTTAAGAAGAGCTTTTGGGTGCACTTCATCTCTCAGTTTCTTACCTGTGCATGTTAGAGACATGGTATTTTTTTAGAGTAGGGACTTAAAGTAAACTAAGTTCATGTGGATTGAAGTCTACTTTTATAATGCCAGGCATTGTGGGTTCCCATAAAAGGTCACTGTCTCAATCAGCTTCCGATGGTGTGTCTACCTCTTTCCAACAGTGGCAGCTGCCTGCTGGGATGAGGTCACAACACTTGTTTTGGAGATCAATTGTTAGTCAAACTTAATAAAGATTTGAACTAGTTAACTATAATTTCTAATCTGACTAAAAAGGTGTTAATTGGTTGAAGTCCCTCTATTCCAGGTGCTGCCCAGGGTTAGCAATTATTATGGTTTAGTGGTTGTTTTTTTAATTTTCCCACTTTCTTTTACTAACTAACTATAGCGATTTAATTACAGTAGTTTTATTTTGTTGTGGTTGTTGTCGTTGTTGTTTTTTATCTTTTTTATACTATGTCATTTTATGTTTTTATAGTTAAAGCTTCAAATATACCAACACTCGGCAGTTGTTGTTGTTGTTTTGTTTTGTTTTGTTGTTGTTATTTTTTGACCATTTTATTTCATTGCTGTATAGTTCAGATTTCCATAACTAGAGCTCATCTATTTCTTTGTAATTTAAAGTATTTGAGTACTCTAGCTATAGTATACTAGCTATTATATACTAGCTATAGTATACTAGCTATAGAGTGAAATACATTTAGTTATAGTTTTCTAATGGCCACATTAAAGTGACTTCTTGGTTTGTATTTCTTAACAAATGATTAATCAAACTTTAGTTTGTACTGGAAGTTCACTTTATTAGTTAAGTGTTAATTATTATGTAGTAGCTAGTTTAAGTTTCCCATTTGCTGATAGCCATTTCTTCAATTAATGTGTAGCTACAATAGTTGTTTCTATTTCATGACTAGCTAGAGCTGGTTTAGTCTCTAATCTCTGTCGGTTTCCTATATTTGACAAACTTTAGGAATGAAATACTAATGGTGTATGAAGCTATAGTCTAATTTTATTTTATTTATTTTTATTTATTTATTTTTTTAAGTATCATTTATAACTTGGTGATTGTTCCCAGGACAGAGCTGCACAGCCACTGAGAGACATTGGAATAGATAATCTCTAGCCCATGGGTCTCCTGTCTCCACCACTATGTGGTGTTCCTTATGTATTTGTTTATTAAGACCACCACACATGAGGGAGTGAGTAGCTGCTTTACAGACATCCTTTCTAAAACACAATTTCCACATAAGGAAGTGGCTGTGGAGGAAGTAGCAGTGTGGCTGTGTAGGCTTCTTGAACACTGTAGGAGTCCAATGTCTATGTAAGATCAACAATGGCTTTACACAGAAATAAAGAAAATTACTTTGGCTTTATTCCATGTAGCCATATTTGTATGTCTTGTGAATGATGAATCCAGACAACTTCATGTTTGGATAAGTTAGAGTCAGCAAAAAGTGAGGGGGAACTAAATTTGGAAAGGGTTTAATAGTTGTGGTGGCACTGTACCAGACATGTGGAATATGTAGTCAGTTTTGATTAATAAAGTACCTATTGTGTTTTAATAAACATTTTGTCTTTCAGTGTTGAGCATCAATGCCCAGCACTGTACTACAAGATTGGCCTATTTAAGAAAACTTCAGAAAGCATTCCATAGCTGCTGCTTGCTTCCTAATTCCATTGAAGACTTGTGCGAGACTTTCATTTCTTTATTTAATTAGGCCACACAATAAATGCTCTTGTTTTACAATTCTGAAGAGTGTGTTATGAGGCTTCTTCTGAGACCTAGCAATCTTGACGGCCATTTCTCTGTTGAAATGAGGTGATTAAATAGCACCACCTTGCAAGCTGTTAATTACCAGGAGACGCTGTCTGGACACACCACTTTGAGCCCTTGTGACTTACATTTTTCTTAATGGCTTATATCTTCCAGTTTAACATATCTCTTAGTTATGACTCACTGTGGAGACCTTATTAAGCTTTAAACTGGGGCGTCCGGGCAGCGCCTCCTATTCCCAAAACTAAGTTATCCAAACTCCCCATTTTTAACAGTATTCTCTAAATTGATGACTCAGCATTCTGGTAGCCTCTGCATGATGTCAGCAGACATGATCCACCTTAGCCTTAGAATCAAGAGTATACAATTTGAGTAGACACTACGTGAGGTGGTTAGCATACAGTACAGTGTCTGGAAATGTTTCATCATTATGTTTCAGTCATGCCTACTTCAAGTACCCATCAACCATTAAGCTTACCATGCAGTTAGCCCTCTCCATGCTGCAGCTGTGCACATCAAGAACTGAACTTCTTTGTGAGTTTTTTAAAATACAGCTAAGAAAGACTACCATGAATTGGCTATCACATTCCAGAACAGACTTGATTTATACCTGTCTTGGGAACTGCAAAAAGCTGCATGTTTATAATAAAGGTGAATGTGGGCAAGAAACGTTTGCATGTACGTCAGTGTTGTGAGGCTAGTGCCGGGTAAAATGATGGGGTATGAACAAGAGGACTGAACCTGTAGGTGGCTCAAGGTTTCAAAATTTCTTTTGTCCTAAATTCATTCCACTCTCCATTTCTCAGTCTATTAGCCTTGATGCATCAGCCCCTTTAGCAGTGTCACCATCAAGCTCATTGTGGAGATATATACATCACCATAAGTAATTCACATTTGACACCAGCAGTAAAGGCACAGTTAATTATATCAGTCACACATGCCACGAGCTGTTTCAGTGAGTAGTCCCATCATTTGTAAAATGTAACTATAGCTATACTCCTCTACATCTTCACTGCTCAATTACAAAATGCCCACATCACATATTGTGAATAAAATTATCTATTATAACTAACCTCAGATTGAGAAAAACACCGGACATGAATCTTGTTTACCAAAATAATCCAATGTTGGATATATTACAAGTATTTTTTTTTCAATGAAGCCAACTATTGATGGCAGTCATCTAAATTTTCATAATTTTCCGGAGTTACTCAAAGTTGTCTAAGTGATAAAATGTAAGCATTCTGATCATAAATGGTTTATAAGGCACATAGTAAGTTAACTATGCAAATGGAACCCATTTACCTGTAAGTTTTTCGTTCTAAGAGTTAGTTATATTTGTGGGGAATACCCACAGTAATGAAGGGCAAGACAGCAACAGACATGAGTATATATAAAGATAAAATTAACACTGCCTCACATTTCTTATCCATTTAACACAAAATATTTCTATAATAATTATTCTTAGGTAGTTATTTAAATATGTGTTGGGAGAGCATGAAGAGTTATGTATTTCTATTTATGTTTCACTGTTGGGTGGCAGGTTGTGATTGGCCTCCCCGAAGTCAGTCAGTCTTTTATTATTGTACCTACGTACCTGTCACACTTCTTAACTTTTTTAATTACCTCACAATAACATCTTTGAGCAACTTCAGATCATAGCTACCAGAATAAACTCACTCTGATGACAGCATTGCTTAGATCTGGGACGACACCTAACACCCAACCCCTCAGAAATCCCCCCTCAATATTATATGTTGAATATTTTGTTGTTTGCTTGCTATAAAATGACATTCAAGTTTATTCAAGTTTTATTTGGTATGGCTACTTGGCATCAAGCACTCAGTAATTAACTAATGCACGAATCTTTCCCATATTTAATTCGTGCTAATGACTCACTAAGACTAAATTATGCCACTCCCCCTTCTGAGGGGGATGGGACTTCCTTATTCCCAACACAAACTATCGTGTAGTTAACATACTACAAATTAATAACATACCATGCTATACTGTGTGATATATTGTAAACATTATAACATAGACAATTACCATGAACACATTTTGCATATAAAGGAAATACCAAATGCCTAATCCATTAAAAAGCAATCCTATAGCCTGGGGCAATGGCAACTATATCCTGCAAAAGTAGGAAGCAAATACTTGCAGATGTAATACATCCAAATGTTCTATTCAGAGCAAAGGAGGTCATTTCTGAAGAAGATATAGCAATTCCAGAGACTTGTTTTTCTTCTCATGTATATACAACATATCACAACCAAGATACAAGAAGTGGTAGTGAAGACAGTTCACCATTACCTAATGAGACAAGTGAAGAAGTGAATGATTCAACTAATGGCGAAGACTGTGTGGAAGAATGTCTTCTAGATCATGATGGTAAAGATGAAAATGCATTTGAGTTCCTACAAAGCAGTTCACAATCTCCTTCAACAAGAAAAAGGAATAAAATGAACTGCCAAGTTTACTTGAGAAGACGATCCATATTAATCGTAGGAGATATGGCCTGTGGGAAGACTAGTTTGATGACCACCTACTGCAAGGATAAATTCTCTGACGTGTACACGCCCACTATTCTACACTGCTGGGAGTCTGATGCTAAAGTGTCTGGTAGAACTATACCTTTACAGCTAGTAGATGTTCCTGGGAGATACGACTACAAACCTATCAGATGTGCCATTTATAAGAATGTCGACGTGGCGATAGTTTGCTATTCAGCTGGAGATGTGGAGTCATTTGAACACATCAGGACTCACTGGCTGCCAGAGCTCAAGGAATGTGCTCCAAAGTGCCCTATAGTGCTGGCAGAGACAAAGAGAGACATAAGAGACGAGTTTGAAGATGCGAAGAAATCTCTAGATGGTAAGATGAGGTCTGAACGTAAGATAGGTCAGGATATAGTATCTCAAGAAGCTGGACCTACACTAGCCAAGGAAGTAGGAGCACAGGGATTCTACTCATGCTCAGCCAAGTTCAGAATTGGAACACGCTCTCTACTGCAGGAAGCAACATTTGTAGCACTGAAGAAGTCCCGAAAGAAACGAACCAGTTAATAGTATACAGCTAACACTGAGCATCATTTTATATGGTATCAATGGAATTAGCTATAATGATACAGAGGGAAAAAACAATCTCGGAATAAACTTCTGTTAGGACTACTTAATGTAAATGCACACATGAGGATTCTACCCACATAAAGGTGTATGCACTAATGTTAAAATATATACATATTTAAACTATTTAAGTATTAAAAAAAATTAAAGTAGTATTTTATTAGCAAACTCATCAAACAATTGAAAGCAAGTCATTTATTTACTGCAATTTGAGGTTAAGATTTCTCTAATATTTTTTACATAAATTACTTAATGACATGTCAAGTTCACAATCATTCATCTGCTATAATACTTATATAGTACGGGATGGTGAGAGAAATAATTCCATCATGTGACTAGCCTTCAATCACTGTGTGTATGTGTGTGCGTGTTCAGAAATAGCTATATTCCAAAACTTTAGCTGTAACAAGTACATTGTTTTGTTGTTTTTTTAATTTTAATTTCAGAAATAAAATATTATTCCTTTAGCCTTATACTACACAATAACCAAACAATGCAAAAAATAATAATAAAGTGCTGGTAAGGCAACAGATCATGCAATTACAAATAAATAAATGAATAAATAAACAATAATAATATCAATTGGTAAAAAAGCTAACAGCCAAATGAACGAGTAAGTTAGTAAGTTAATGTATCATCCAATAATTTAATATTGTTGTAATGTTTTCAAATGCACAGGAATTACTTGTGATTGCTAAAGTTAGTTTTATAGTTGAACAGTTTCATAAGCAACATTGTGTGTGAGTTCAATAGCTCTTGTCTTCTCCTTCACTTCTTCATAAACTGGAGTACTTGTAGACTCCACAGCATCTCTGTTCTCAGTGTGGATATTCAGTGAAGTAGTAGAGACTAATTTCTTGTGTTTCTTGTACTGAATTCCTATGAGAAGTCCAACCAATAGAGTTGGAATTCCTGTAAACACACTCAGTACTAGACCACTAGCAATGGCTGAGCCCACAAGAACAGAAACTTCACATTCCCCACTTGAAGTCGATGTTGAGGCAGGAGAGGATGAAGTCATCTGAAGAGTTTAAGAATTAACATGTGAATATTTAACAATGCGTTATTTCCTATGATGACACATGAACATGAACCATGCATATGACTATACACATACACATGTATACATGTATATTAAAGATTAATGCATGTAAATAAATGGTAATGTTCACTGGACATGTGTGTGTGTGGTACATAGCTACCACATCATGAGCATGTACACATCACACTATGCATACACTTATTGTATACAGTGTGATTTTATAAGATTAGCTATGTAGCTATATATATGACATTTATTACATTATGTACATCATATTGCAATAAGTCAGGACGCTCTTTTATGCTTTACCTCATTGGAAATTGTGATAGTAACTTCAGAAGTTTTCACAACATCTTAAAAATAAAAATTAGAATGATGTTAGTGTAAATTATTGAAGCCATTCATAATATGCCTGACCTTGGCAGGAACATCCCTTGTTATACTGGGCGTTATTTGAAATTAAAACAACAGAACTTATTGTTTAACGTGGTCGACTCTGTAGTAGTTGGAACATCTTCATAGTCAGCTTGTGGGGGTAGGTTCACACGCTGCCACCAGGAGTTTAGGGGAGAAGTTTCTCAGCGTTGTAGTTGAGCTATGCTCTCAGTAATCGCCCACAGCAATCCCTAGATAGGCTGACCCTAGTCTTGCCTTAAGGAGACAACCGAGCTTCTTCTCTGATTGCATAAAACTCTTGCTTGAGGACTTTCACAAAACTCAACATCGAACCCTTGCAGCTGGGCCACTGTTTAAATAACCCAACTACCAGGGAGGGTGAAACACAATGGATGGCACTAGGAACATGATCTACACTAATTACTAAGATAATTCTATGACATATGTTTATGTTCTCATGGGCTAATGTTTATGTTCTTGACTCCATCAATGCATTCCTTTCATGGTGGGCGGTCCCACACAGCTAATAAAACACAATTAAGATGTATCTCAATTGACGAAGATAAAGTTTAGTACACAAAAATAATTAACATGATTACATAATTCATGTGATCTTTTACTTTCATTAACATAATACACAGAGCCAATTTTTATGGTTTGTCCCAAAGGAGATAAATTATGAAAATGCTTCATAAACTTTTAGACAGTTTATTTAATGGATTTCACTGTAATTATGCTTTATGATTTATAGATGATTACATCTAGTTCTTCTGAAATTAATTCAAATGGATAATCAAGCTCCTATGAAATTGATTTTAGCTAAAATGGATCATTTCTATATGAATTGCATCAACAGGTTTGGCATTTTAGCTATACAGTATGTATTGCATGTCAAACATGTTCTAACAGATTAACTGCCCGTGATGACAAAAACAATGCAAAAACTTACCTTCCCAAATTACATAACCAACTTGACTGATAAGTTGAACACCATTCTCTAAGGTGATTAAGCATTGAAAGTTTACATTTTGTGTTACATTTCTAATAAACAGACACACTCCATGCAGTTCACCAGTCACTGGTTGAACTTCATAATAATTTTGAATTATTATTTCATTAATGCTGTACTCAGTGTTGTTGATCCTCCATGTTGGAAGTTCAGTTGTGCCATTATAGACACAACAGAAAGTAGCATTTCCATACTTGGTCACTGTCACATTACTAGGTTGCTGGATGAAGACGATATTACTTGAACCAGTTAAGCAAATTGCTATATTTTACATGTAGCTATAAATGAATGTGGTATTCCAACATGTTAAACGTGAGTGTTAATTAATGTAGC